>Ga0180215_1000589_pt1 | contig 44980 bp, 42 predicted proteins | sample eDN3rd37CBELigBY_FD_128871 | JGI IMG/M metagenome (GOLD analysis project Ga0180215, IMG submission 128871) | Enriched backyard soil microbial communities from Emeryville, California, USA - eDNA 3rd pass 37_C BE-Lig BY (version 2) (version 2) | ecosystem: Environmental > Terrestrial > Soil >...
AATTGACACAATTCTTCCTCCCTCACTACGGATTCGTTACACGAACACCCTGAACGTATATATTTACTGTGTCAACGGCAAGTCCAACTGTTTTATCCAATGTGTATTTCACTTTTGATTGTACATTATGGGCAATCTCTGAAATTTTTGTTCCATAGCTAACGATAATATACATATCAATATGTACTTTTTCCTCTTCTTGACGTACAATAACGCCGCGTGTAAAGTTTTCTTTTCGTAGAATATCTGTTAGACCATCTTTAATTTGGTTTTTTGAAGCCATCCCGACTATTCCATAACAATCAACTGCAGCACCACCTGCAATGGTTGCTACAACGTCATTTGATATATCTATTTGTCCGTATGTTGTTTTTAATTCAATGGACATGAGTTTTCCCCCTTTTGGAAATTGCTCCTTGACTAATGACATTTTACTATAAGCTTTCCTTTTTTAAAAGGTATACTTATTATGCGTCAATTTTCGTGAAATTATCTCACTGTGCAGTTTGTATGTAAAAAGGGCAAGCGCCCTCCGCATCTAATACTATCGAGCTGCAGGCGCTAGGGACTCGGGTCATAAGCCAATCGCTTCTGAAGGCAAAGAACGCCTTCTGCCAGCGCTTGTCTTATGCCGGTCGTCCCTGGGCAAGCGCCCTCCGCATCTAATATTGTCAAGTAATTTTTCTTGAAAGGTTTGGTTTTGAGTATTGCATTCGGTAAGGTTGTGTGATAAATTATTAAGGTATCTTTAATGGATGAAAAACGGAGTCTGTCCAGTTTTTCTCATTTTTCCAGATTATGCAAAGATCTGATTAATAAAAATGTAACTGAACTGTATGAATCGATTCAGTTTTTCTAGTAAGGAGGGAAAATATATGCCACGTAAATGTGTTGTAACTGGTAAAAAGACAACTACAGGTAATGCACGTTCCCACGCGATGAACGCTAACAAACGTACATGGGGTGCTAACCTTCAAAAAGTTCGTATTCTTGTGAACGGAAAGCCAAAGCGTGTTTGGGTTTCTGCAAGAGCGTTAAAATCAGGTAAAGTTGAACGTGTATAATAAAGATTGACGTCCTTATCAAAGGACGTCTTTTTTGTGTATGCCTATTTGAGATAAGAAAACGCTGGAGCTAGACCATGAACAAAAACACCCAGTATTGGGTGTATAAAGATAAAATTTTGTGTTGTCTTCCCCTTTTGATTCTATCTAAATTTCTAAGAATACTCCTAAAAATGCTTGTTATCCCTTTTTAAAGGTACCTAACATCGCCCGGACAAGACCGCCTAAAAATTTAGGCAATTTAATTGTATAAAATTTCATAATTATGTCCCTCCTCAAACATCATACAAACTAGGTAGCATTATCCAACTAGTGAATTTTTCAACCACATTATCTTATTCAAAGATCTGTAATAAGTACGTTTATATTCAAGCATTTTTTAATCGGTACTTCTTACAATCATTAATATGCCTTCAGAAAAAGAAAAAGTACCATAATCATCAATAAGCTCATTACTAATACATAATGTCGAACCAAGCGAAATATGACGATTTGTCAAAGGATATTTAAAACCCTTTAATGTTATCCCCTTCACGTCATTTGAAAGAGGGATAAACGAAATATATTTCTTCTCAGCCAATTTTTGAATTTGATATTCCCCAGCCGTTCGGATATAAATTGTGTTTTGCACGTCAATCATTTCAATTTGAACTAGAGGATTATCCAGGCTTGCCTGAAGTAATAATTGAACATTTCCAAACATGTGGTCAAGTCTTCCACCCGTTGAACCAAACAATCGAACGAGGAGCGGCTCTTGGGTAATAGCCCAATTAAGCGCATGCTCCATATCTGTTTCATCCTTCTCAGGTTTATATTTTTTTAATTCATGGACCCTCTCTTCAATCATTGAAAATTCCGCTTCTGAAACAGAATCAAAATCACCGAATGCAATTGCAGGTTGAATTCCTTTTTCAATTAATGTATAGACACCGCGGTCAACCCCTACCCATACGACATCCGGCTCTTGATACAAGCTTAAATCTGGAAGGAGATAGTCTGGTCCGCCACCTAATAAATGTATGATCACTTTTCTCAATCCTTTCTTTATGTATAATAAATTCTTTGAAAATCAAAGAAAGAAGCCCGCATTCTAGCTGACTTCTTTTTTTAAATTATTTATCCCTTTAAAGCTGCAATGGCTTGCTGTCTATCCTTTTGATCATAAACGGCAGAGCCAGCTACTAGAACAGTTGCACCAGCTTCAATGCAAAGGGGTGCCGTTTCTTTATTTACACCACCATCTACCTCAATCTCAACCGTTAATCCTTTTTGATCGGCCATTTCTTTGACTTGTTTGATTTTTCCAAGCACTGATGGAATAAACTTTTGTCCACCAAAACCAGGATTTACAGACATTAATAATACCATATCGAGATCGTCTATAATGTGTTCAATCATTTGCACAGGAGTTGCTGGATTTAGAACAACACCAGCTTTTACACCGAAGGATTTAATTAGTTGAATCGTCCGATGCAAATGTCTGCATGCTTCCACATGGACGGTAATATAATCAGCACCTGCTTTTGCAAAGGCTTCAATATATATGTCTGGATTTTCAATCATTAAATGTACATCGAGTGGCAGCTTTGTAACTGGTCTAATGCTTTCAACAATTAGTGGGCCAATCGTTATATTTGGGACAAAATGTCCGTCCATCACGTCCACATGAATATAATCGGCTCCGCCTTTTTCTACGTCCTTAATCTCGTCTCCCAATTTAGAAAAATCAGCAGATAGTATAGATGGTGCAATTTTTATCATCGCTAATACCTCGGCTTTCTATTTTTTATTTCGTCCAGGAACTCTAAATAATGTTCATATCGGTAGGCTGGCAGTTCCCCATTCTCATAGGCAGATTTAACCGCACATTTCGGCTCAGAGATATGCAGACAGGCGCGAAACTTACATTCTTCACTAAGTGTTTGAATTTCAGGGAAACAGAAAGTTAGCTCCTCTGCCTCAATTTCAGTAAACTCTAATGAACTAAACCCCGGTGTGTCTGCGACAAGTCCCTCACCAATATGAATGAGTTCAACATGACGAGTTGTATGCTTTCCCCGGCCAAGATGGTTTGATATATCATTTGTTTTTAAGCTTAAATCCGGGCGAAGAACATTCAATAAAGAGGATTTGCCAACTCCTGACTGCCCGGCAAAGACAGAAATGTCCCCCTTTATATATGGTAATAATTCGTTAATCCCTTCCTCTGTTTCTGAGGAGGTTAATAAAACTTCATAGCCTGCTTTCCGATAATTATCTGCAAATTTGTGGATGTTGTTTTTTTCTGCTTCACTCGTCAGATCCATTTTTGTAATACAAATCAATGGACGGATTCGATTATATTCAATTAATACCAGGAACCGATCCAGCAAAGCTGTACTAAAATCAGGTTCCACTGCCGAAAAAACGAGGATAGCTTGGTCAACATTTGCGATCGGTGGACGAACCAACTCATTTTTTCGTTCTTTTATTTCCAGAATGTAGCCTTCCGTGTCATTTTCAGCTTGAAACACTACTTCATCTCCAACTAATGGAGTTATTTTATTTTTACGAAAAATTCCCCGACCACGGCATTGAACTAATTTATCATTACTTAAAACATAATAAAAACCACTCAACGCTTTTACAATTTTGCCTTCAGGCATAGCAACGCTCCCTTAATTTTTATATTATTTTCAACGAATCACCTTTTCTTTACTCCTCCGGATATGGGACTGTCTCATCAAAGATGACATTTTTATCACGCATTACTTTATAGCCAGCTGATTCTCCGCGAACAATAGTCAGCTCTATTACTTCTCTTACGTTTTCTGTAATATAGATTGTTTTAAAGGCCTCTGTCATATTATTGTTCATATCCTCAATAAAGATTTGAACTTCCTGTGGAATTCCTTCAACCTCAGGCTCATATGGGATTTCAATTTCCCTTGTAACGGTTTTCGGAGGAATCTCCTCAGGACCTTTTGATATAATGACCTTTATTTCCGAACCTTTTTTCACAGCTGTACCAGGTGCTGGGGTTTGTGATATGACAAGACCTTTGGCAACAGAATCACTGTATTCCTCCTGTGAGACATCAGCCGTTAACCCTTCGGACCCTGCATATGTTTGTACACCGGCGGCATTATAACCTGTTAAGTCCTTAACATCAATCATTCCGGGTCCTTTAGAGATGGTAAATTCAAGGATTGTTTCCTCTGGAATAACTTCTTCGCCAGCCGGATAATTTTGCTCTAGTATTATTCCAACAGCAGCATGATCGTCATTCACTTCTTTTTTCTTAATATCTTTAAATCCTTTTTCTTTTAAAAGCGTAACAACATCGTCATACATTCTATCTGTATAATCCAATAATTCAAAGCTTTGTTTTCCGGAGCTTTCAAAAATAGTGATTTTTGTCCCTTCCTTCACCTTTTTGCCTGCTTTCGGTTCTGTTTTAACAACATACCCTTCTTCTAGCTCCTCATGGCTAATTTCCTTTGTTTCACCAACTACAAATCCTGCTGTAACAAGCTCTGAAACAGCTTGATCCAATTCCATGCCTGATACATCAGGAATCGCGATATCCTTTGGTGATAAAAGACCAGGAAGAACGGTAATAGTTAAAACAACAAGAATAATTAATATGCTTAATATAGAAAATAAAATAATCGGTAATTTTTTTCTTTTCTTTTTAACCTTTTCATTAACTGGTTCTTGTACTGGTGTCGGATCAGAATGAAGCTTGGGATCTTTTGCATGAACAAGGGTTTCATCAAGATTAGAATAAGGCCGATCATCCGTAATAATAGGTATTGCTTTCGTTGCTTCAATATCCAATGGTACTGAAAATTTGGGTTCATCCAAACGATCGGGCTCTAAAGCCGTTCTGATATCCTCCTGCATCTCTACAACACTTGAATAGCGATGGAAAGGATCCTTTGCTGTTGATTTTAATACAATATTTTCAACACTTTGCGGGATGGACGGATTCCATCTTCGTAATGAGGGAGTTTCAGCCTGCAGATGCTTTAAGGCTATGGATACAGCTGACTCTCCAGAAAAAGGTAACCGGCCCGTTAATAATTCGAACATGACTATCCCAAGTGAGTAAATATCGGATTTATTAGTGGCGACTCCGCCTCTTGCTTGTTCAGGTGACAAATAGTGTACAGAACCGAGTACTGAATTTGTCTGCGTTATGCTTGTTGCACTTAATGCCATGGCTATACCGAAATCAGTAATTTTGACATTTCCATTTTGATCCATAAGTATATTTTGCGGTTTAATATCTCTGTGAATAATATGATTTTGATGCGCATGTAAAATGGCGGATGTCAGTTGCTGCATAATATCTAGTGCTTTTTCGATCGGAATAGATGAATGCATTTGTATGTATTCTTTGAGAGTTTGTCCTTTCACATATTCCATGACAATATAATAAATGGAATCCTCTTCTCCAACATCAAAAATATTCACGATATTCGGATGGGCAAGGCTTGTAGCCGACTGAGCTTCCCTGTGAAACCTGCGAATAAATTCCTCATTATTGGCAAAGTCAAGCCGTAAAACCTTAACGGCAACATCTCGGTCGAGGATCATATCGTGAGCTAAATAAACATTAGCCATTCCCCCGCCGCCAACCATCTCTAATATTTTATAGCGGCCGCTTATTCGTTTCCCAATCATCACTTTACATCACCCTTAGGGCTATTAGGATCATACTCTACGATTATTAATGAAATATTATCCTCACCGCCATAATCATTAGCGAGCTTTACTAGTGTATTAGCCTTTTCCTCAATTGCAAGATGATTTTCAAGAATATTGACTATTTCCGTTTCAGTCACCTTATTGGATAATCCATCAGAACAAAGTAAAAGACGGTCACCCTCTTCAAAAAGAATTGTTTTTATGTCCATTTCAACAGAAGTCTCAGTACCTAAAGCCCGTAAAAGTACATTCTTTCGCGGATGATTTTCAGCATCTTCTTTTGAAATTTCACCTGATCGTACGAGCTCATTTACAAGCGAGTGATCTTCCGTTACTTGTGAGAAACCAGTCTCATTATAAATATAGCAGCGGCTGTCTCCAATATGGGCGATGGTGGAAAATAACTCTGTAATAATTGCTGCCACAATGGTTGTACCCATGCCTTCACATTCGGAATGCTTTTTCGAATGTTCATAAAGGACCATATTCACCTGGTCAATATGGTCCTTCAGCCAATTTTCGGCTTGGTCTGCTGTCTCAATCTTTTCTGCCTTTTCCCATTCCTCCTGCAGCTTTATCAGTGCCATTTTACTTGCAACATCTCCTGCACGATGTCCACCCATCCCGTCAGCGACAATGGCAAGACGCTGACCAGATTGGCTAAAGAATACGCCGCCGCTGTCTTCATTATGCTGACGAATCTTTCCTTTGTGTGTCACGAAAATAGCCTTCATCCTTTCACCTCGTCTCTTCTTTTCGTTCCTTTGCACGAAGCTGTCCACATGCTGCATCTATATCCGAACCTTGTTCCCGCCGAATCGTTACATTCACACCTGCGTCTTTTAAGGTTTTCTCAAATAGAAAAATTTGATCACGCGGTGTTCGGACATAGTCACGTTCAGGAACATAATTTACTGGAATTAAGTTGACATGGCATTTTATACCTTTAATTAAACCAGCTAATTCTTTTGCATGTTCAACTTGGTCATTGACCCCGCCGAATAATCCATATTCAAAGCTGATGCGTCGACCCGTTTTATTAATATAATATCGTACAGCCTCCATCAAGTCTGGTAGTTTATAAGCCTTATTAATTGGCATTAATCGGCTGCGTAACTCAGTATTTGGTGCATGTAATGAGATAGCAAAATTAATTTGCAAATTCTCATCTGCAAATTGATAGATTTTCGGAATGATTCCACTTGTTGAAACGGTAATATGTCTTGCACCGATATTTAAGCCTTGGTCATGGTTAATAATTTTCAAAAAGGAGAGCATGTTATCAAAATTATCGAATGGTTCACCTATACCCATGATTACTACAGAGCTTACTCGTTCATCCGTTTCATCGAGTGCCTGTTGAACCTTCACAACCTGTGCAACAATTTCACCTGCTTCTAAATGGCGTTTAAGACCGCCCAGTGTTGAAGCACAGAACGTACATCCGATTCGGCAGCCCACTTGGGTCGTTACACAAACTGAATTTCCATAATCATGCCGCATTAAAACAGTCTCAATCGAATAGCCATCGTGAAGTTCAAATAAAAATTTTATGGTTCCATCAGCCGACTCCTGTTTAATGATTGTATTTAATGTAGTCAGCGTAAAATGTTCTGAAAGAATGTCCCGTAAGTTCTTTGATAAATTACTCATTTGATCAAATTCTGAAACTCGTTTCTTATATAGCCAATCAAAAATCTGTTCTGCCCTGAATGCTTTCTCATTATGTTCCTTTAACCATTCCTTTAACGCTGAAAGCTGCAGCGAATAGATGGAGGGCTTTGCGGTTATTTCTGTTTTATTCTCATGGATGGTCGTGTTCTCCATCATTTACACCTTCTTCCTTAAACAAGCAATATAAAAGCCATCTGAATTCATGCATTGTGGTAAAATTTGCATTTCACCATTTTTGACGATTGGTTTTATTTTCTCAGGCATTCTATCTTTTACTGATTCGTCACGCTCAAAATCAGGATGTTGATCTAAAAACGCTTGAACCACCTGTTGATTTTCTTCCTGATCAATTGTGCACGTACTGTAAACTAGAATACCACCTTTTCTTAATAAAGGGGAAACAGAATCTAGTAATGTTTTTTGAATTTTTTGCAGTTGAAATAGATCCTCTTCTTTTTTTGTATATTTGATATCTGGTTTTCGTCTCATGACTCCAAGTCCTGAACAAGGAGCATCCAAAAGGATCCGGTCAAAGGATTCCTTTTCAAAATGTTCTTGAACATGCCGGCTGTCAAGCGTTTGCGCTTTAATATTCGGGAGTTCCAGTCTTTTGGCATTCTCACGTATCAGCTTTACCTTATGCTCATGTAAATCAAGGGCAACTACTTCACCAGTACCATTTAATCTCTCAGCAATATGCGTCGTTTTACCACCAGGTGCCCCACAGGCATCCAGTACCTCCTGATTTTCCTTAACACCAAGAGATAGAGCCACAAGCATGGAGCTCTCATCTTGAATTGTTACAAGCCCTTGTTTAAAAACAGTAGAATTAGCTAGGTTTCCTTTATAGCATAGGATGGCCTCAGGTACCACCTCGCTTGCTTCCACTGAAAATCCTTCTTCCTTTAAAAGCGATAAGCATGTTTCCCGGTCAATCCTAGTTGTATTCACGCGGCCTGTCATGACTGGAGCCGTTAAATTGAGTTCACACATCTCTTTTGTGTCCTCATATCCAAATTGCTGAACCCAGCGTTTTACAAGCCAAAGCGGGTGGCTTGTCGATACGGCCAGCCTTTCAATTGGATCCTCCATTTGTTCAAAGGAAGGAAGCCCTTCTCTTTGAATGCTGCGAAGGACGCCATTAACTAAACTAGATATACCTTTATGACCTCTTTTTTTGGCAATCTCAACTGCTTCAAATATAGCTGCCCGGTCGGGGATTTTGTCTAAGTACACCATTTGAAAAACAGTCATCCTTAGCAATTGTCTAACCCACTGTTCCATTTTTTTATTTTTTATTAAAAAGGGAGCTAGATAAAAATCAAGTGTCATTTTTCTTTGCAGCGTCCCGTATGTTAATTCCGTTAATAGCCCAATGTCCTTCGGATCTAGTTCATTCTTTTTGATTACGTTATTTAAAAGAAGATTGCTATAGGATTGATTTTTTTCAATTTGTTCCAAAATTTCAAGTGCTGCTTCACGAACATTTTTACGTTTAGTTTTCATAAGAATCCCCTAATTGAATACCGATAGTTAAATCGCTGCCAGCTCCTCTTAGAAATTGACCGGCAGACATTTTTTTCTTACCTGATGGCTGCAGTTCTGTGACTTTAACGGCTGTCTGATTACCTGTTGCAACGATAAAGCCTTCCTCTTCAAGCTTGACAATCGTTCCGGGTGCTTCGCTTACTTGCAGTGGAATTTTTTCTGAACGCCAAATTTTCAAAACATTTCCCTGGAGCGTGGTATAGGCTCCTGGCCACGGATTTAGACCGCGAATATGGTTATAAATTTCTTCACCAGACTTCGCCCAATCAATCTTCTCCTGCTCTCTTTTAATATTCGATGCAAAGGTAGCCTCTTCTTCATTTTGTTGAATCGCTGCCAATTCCCCATTAAGGAGCTTTGGTAATGTTTCTGATAATAGCTTTGCACCGGCCACACTTAGCTTGTCATGCATTGTGCCCACATTATCTTCTTCCAAAATGGGGACCTCTACCTGCGTTAAGATATCACCCGCATCCAGTTTCTCAGCCATATACATGATGGTGACTCCTGTCTTTTCCTTCCCTTGCAGTATGGCATAATGAATGGGCGCTCCGCCGCGAAGCTCGGGCAAAAGTGATGCATGTACATTAATACAGCCGTATCGAGGTGCATCGAGAAGCTGCTTAGGCAGGATTTGTCCGAAAGCTGCTGTTACAATCAAATCTGGCTGCAAATCCAAAATGGGCTGCAGTTCTTCAGGCCTGCGGATTTTTTCCGGCTGAAAAACAAGTATCCCTTGCTTCAACGCCTCTACCTTAACCGGTGGAGGTGTAAGGACTTTTTTTCTGCCCACAGGTCTATCAGGCTGAGTAACTACTCCAATTACATCGTAGCCATCATTAATTATTTGTCTCAAAACCGGAACTGAAAAGTCCGGTGTTCCCATAAATACAATCTTGGTCATTCGCCTTCCACCTCGTGAAGTTCTTTTTCATCTATATATCTTGTAACCTTCGATGTAAACAATATTCCGTGCAAATGATCAATCTCATGCTGTATCGCACGTGCAAGAAAGTCTTCAGCTTCAATCGTAAAACTTTTCCCTTTCCTGTCCTGAGCTTTGACTTTTACATAATACGGCCGGCTTACTTCCCCATACAATCCAGGAAAGCTCAAGCAGCCTTCGACACCATTTTGTTCACCTTTTGTTTCTAGTATTTCCGGATTAATCATCTCGATTGTGCCGGAACCGTCATCAATATCAACGATTGCAATCTGCTCATCCACTCCTACCTGTGGTGCAGCTAAGCCAACTCCATCAAATTCAATCATCGTATCATACATATCATTCAATAATTTTTTTAATTTATTATTAAAGGATGTTACCGGCTTACAGGGACGCTCCAATATTTCAGCCGGATGCATCACAATCTTTTTAACTGCCAAATGTGTTTCCTCCGCTTTTCTAAATAGTTTTTCCAATTTTCTTTAATCTTAACATTGAATCTGCATTTTCTTGTTTACATAAGGATGTATGGATTTTTATCAATCGCTATTTGCAGACCCGAATGAAGTACATCCTGTTGATGATGATCAAGGACTGTTTTTAATGCTTCAGTTAATTTGGGTTCACGTTTATATTTAATTAAGCATTGATAGCGATATTTATTATTCAGTCTTGGAATTGGGGATGCAACCGGACCTAAAACAATCGCTTCATTTGTCAATCTGGAACGAATAAAACTCGTTATTTTCTCTGTTACATCCACTACCTTCATCAGCTCTTCATGGCTGACTGTTATTAAGGTAATATAATAAAAGGGCGGGTATTTATGAATCTTTCGAATCATCATTTCCCGCTGGTAAAATTGATCATAATCCTGTTCACCTGCTAGCTCGATACTATAATGCTCAGGCGTATAGGTTTGGATTACCACTTCTCCAGCAAGTTCATGCCTTCCTGCCCGGCCGCTGACCTGTGTTAATAATTGAAAGGTCTTTTCTGAAGATCGTAAATCAGGTAAATGCAGCATCGTATCTGCTGATAATACACCAACCAAAGTAATGTTGGGAAAATCCAACCCCTTTGCAATCATTTGCGTTCCTAGTAAAATATCAGCATGACCTTCTTGAAATTCTGTTAGCAGCTTTTCATGGGCTCCTTTTCTGGATGTTGTATCAACATCCATTCGAATGACCCTTGCCTCAGGGAAGATTTTTGCAATTTCTTCTTCAACCTTTTGTGTACCGGTTCCGAAATAACGTATATGATCACTGGCACATTCCGGACATACAGTCGGCACGATTGATTCAAAACCGCAATAATGACATTTCATTTGCTGATTAAATCGGTGATAGGTTAAAGAAATATCACAATTTGGGCATTGCAGCACAAGCCCGCAGTCACGGCACATCACAAAGGAAGAGTGTCCGCGCTTATTTAAAAACAGGACAGTCTGCTCTTTTTTTGCTAAGCGGTCTTGCAGCTTTTCATGCAGTACACGAGAAAACATCGAACGATTGCCTTCTCTCAGCTCTTCGCGCATATCAACGATTTCCACCTTCGGCAAATCGCGCTCGTTCATTCGTTTCGACAAGGTTAATAGCTGATACACACCTTTTTTCGCACGGGCAAATGTTTCTAAGGAAGGTGTCGCACTTCCTAATACAACCGGACAATTGTGCCGCTTAGCCCTTTCAATTGCAACGTCACGTGCATGGTATCTTGGGTTGTCCTCCTGCTTGTAGCTTGTTTCATGCTCTTCATCTATAATAATAATCCCTAAATTTTCAAATGGGGCAAAAATAGCCGAACGTGCCCCCACAACTACCTTGACTTCTTTTCGTTGTATTTTTCTCCATTCGTCATATTTTTCCCCTACTGAAAGTCCGCTGTGAAGAACTGCTACCATATCTCCAAAACGCCCTTTAAAGCGGTTGACCATCTGTGGAGTCAGTGAAATTTCCGGAACAAGGACAATCCCTTCCCGTCCATCCTCAAGTACTCGTTGAATGGCTTGTAAATATACTTCCGTTTTTCCGCTTCCAGTCACTCCATATAGAAGGAATACGTCATGTTTTTTTTCTTCCAAAGCAGCCAAAATCGGTTGGATGGCTTGCGACTGATCATTTGTCAGCTGGAGAGGATGTGTTTTCTCAATATCACGGTCCTTATACGGATCACGATAAACCTCCCTTGTCCTCTCTATTAAAATGCCTTTTTCAAGAAGTCCTTTAATGACGGCACTTGAAACCCCTATTGTAGACATGATTTTTTGTCTTTCTATTGGCTCACTGTGTTCAATAAAAAAATCAATCAATTTCAGCTGCTTTACACTTCTGCTTGGAAGCTCTGAACGAATTTGCTCCAATTTCTGTTTTGTGACAGCTGGTGCGATGATCTTCATCGTTTTCTTTTTTACTCTTTCTTTCACTTCATATAAGACTTCAAATGTCCCGTTTGATATTTCCCTCTGTAATAACGAAAGCTCATTTCCATTACTTACTTCTTCCCATTTAATGACATCACCGTTTGAAAATAGAGTTTGTAAAACAGGTGAAAGCATGGAAAGTTGTGAGCGATTAATCAACCTTACCTTTTTCTCATATTTTGCTTTTAATGCAGGAGGAAGCATGACTTGAAAAGCTGAAATCTTGTAGCATAACGTCTTTTCTGTTAACCAATCCGACAATAAAAGAAGTTCCTCGTTCAATACCGGTTCAATGTCCATCAGCTCAATGATTTCTCTGAGCTTTGGGAATTGTGATTCCGTAACAATATCAATGACAAACCCTTGAACCTTTCGGGGACCAAAAGGAACAATGACTCGCATACCAGGCATTAAGACATGAATGAGCCTTTCGGGAATACCATAATCAAAGGGCCTGTTTGTTTGCTTTGCAGGTACATCGACTATCACTTTGGCAACTGCCATTAATGCTGTTCCTTCAAAAGCAAGCACACTTCATCTATGATTTTACCTGCCACTTCTTTTTTTGATAGAATCGGAAATTCCTTTGTTACCCCGTCTTTTCGATAGAAAGTCACGATATTGGTATCCGTACCAAAACCGGCACCTGCCTCTTTTACATTATTTGCAACAATCATATCAGCATTTTTACTCAAAAGTTTCTTTTCCGCGTATTCACTGACATTGTTTGTTTCAGCTGCAAAGCCGATTAATAGCTGCTTGTCTTTTCTGTGCCCAAGCTCCATTAAGATATCCTTTGTTCGTTCTAGTTCAATGACTTGTTCTCCAGGCTGTTTTTTTATTTTGTGATCGGCATATTGCTTCGGGCGATAATCGGCAACAGCTGCTGATTTGATTACAATATCAGTGCCTTCGAATCGGCTTATAACCGCTTCATACATTTCCTGTGCACTCTCTACCTGGATAACTTGAACGCCTTTAGGCGGTGCTAATGATACAGGGCCGGAAATAAGTGTAACATCCGCTCCTGCCCTTACCGCCTCCTCTGCTACTGCATAACCCATTTTTCCTGTTGAATGATTTGTAAGATAGCGAACAGGATCAATTTTTTCTCGAGTCGGGCCGGCTGTAATCACTACTTTTTTACCTTTAAGCCTTCCATCTCCTAGATGAAAATAGTTATTTAATTTCGCAACAATGTTTTCTGGTTCCTCTAATCTTCCTTTGCCTACATAACCGCAGGCTAAATAACCCTCACCAGGTTCAATAAATGAATAGCCATACTCTGCTAAAACAGCCATATTTCGTTGAACTGCCGGATGGTTGTACATATGAACGTTCATTGCTGGAGCAATCCATACAGGTGCAGTCGCTGCGAGCAGTGTAGTCGATATCATATCATCCGCAATTCCGCCTGCAAGTTTTCCAATGATATTCGCAGTCGCCGGTGCAACTACTATTACATCTGCCCAGTCGGCTAAATCAATATGGGCTATTTTTGTGGAGTCCTTTTCATCAAACGTATCTGTGTAGACATCATTTCGCGATAAGGCTTGAAAGGTTAACGGTGCTACAAACTCACAAGCCGACTTGCTTAGAATAACGCGGACATCTGCACCCTCCTGTGTGAGTTTACTCGTCAAAGCTGCCGCCTTATAGACAGCAATTCCGCCCGTGACACATAATAAGATATTTTTACCATTCAGCATAAATCTGACCCCCATTTACAAAGTTCTGCAAACATTTCACATCCGCTGTATTGTTATAATGCAAAAGAAAAGGGTCTGACGTGGTCAGCCCTTTCTACCTTTTATTCATACCTGGAACCTAAGTCTCTGTCTGCTAAGCGATAAAATAATCTGTCTGCATCAATTTCCTCAAGTGCTTTACCAACATTTTTATGAGAAATGTATCGATTCAACAGTGTTGTTTCACCTAATTGCATTTGACGGGCGCGTTTAGCTGCTACCGACACTAAAGAGTATTTACTATCAATTTTTGTCATTAAAGAATCAATTGATGGATCTAACATATTACTTAACCTCCAGCATTTTTAAATATTTTGGTTCTACTCGTTCTCTGCGGCAGTGCTCTGCCACAACAATGGCTTTGATGCGTTCACAAGCAAGATTGATTTCATCGTTTTCTACCACATAATCATATAAGTTCATCATTTCAATTTCTTCTTTCGCCACATTTAAACGATTGTTAATAATATCCTCTGTTTCCGTACCTCTCGTCACAATTCGATTTTTCAATTCTGACAAGCTAGGTGGCATAAGGAATATAAATAATCCGTCTGGAAACTTTTCACGGACTTGACGTGCACCTTGAACTTCAATTTCAAGGAAAACATCCTTTCCTTTATCTAAAGTTTCGCGAACATAATCTACAGGTGTTCCATAATAATTGCCGACAAACTCGGCATACTCTAACAGTTTCCCTTGTTCAATGAGATCTTCGAATTCTTCCCTAGTTTTAAAAAAATAATCCACGCCGTCCATTTCCCCTTCGCGTGGAGATCTCGTTGTCATTGATATCGAATACTCAAACTTTGTATCCTGCTGAGAAAAAATTTCTTTTCTCACTGTTCCTTTACCAACCCCTGAAGGTCCGGATAATACAATCAATAACCCTTTTTCATGCATCAATAGAGTCCTACCCTTCATCCAATATTTCGTCTCGATCATTTAACCGGTGTGCAACTGTTTCTGGCTGAACTGCACTTAGTATCACATGATCACTATCCATAATAATGACAGCCCGCGTTCGTCTGCCATACGTTGCATCAATTAAAGAACCACGGTCGCGTGCATCCTGAATAATTCTTTTGATGGGTGCTGATTCAGGACTCACGATAGAAATGATCCGGTTGGCAGAAACTATATTGCCAAAGCCGATATTAATCAGTTTAATCACCTGATTTTCCTCCTACCATCAGTTAATTAGTTTCACCCTGACGATTATTTTCTAAACAAGTACTATTCAATGTTTTGTACCTGTTCTTTCATTTTTTCAAGGATACTTTTCATCTCAACCACTTCTTTGGCAATTTCAGAATCATTTGCTTTTGAACCAATCGTATTGACTTCTCGATTCATTTCCTGAAGCAGGAAATCAAGCTTTCTGCCAATCGGCTCATGTAACGTAAGAATTTTCCCAAACTGTTTTATATGGCTTTTTAGACGGGTTAATTCCTCGTTTATATCTGCTTTATCGGCAAAAATGGCTACTTCGGTTAGAATACGAGCTTCATCCACTTGGCCTCCGATAAATTCATAGATTCTTTTTGTTAATTTATCACGATACATTTGTACAACGGATGGTGCGAGCTCGATAACTTCTTTAACCAGGCTCTCAAAAATATGTAAATGAGAGCTTATATCCTTTTCAAGTGCAGAACCCTCTGCCGTGCGCATTTGGATAACCGAAGCAGCAGCTTCTTCCACAGCTTGGAGAACAACCCGTTCAAGCTCTTCATCGCCGGATTCTTCTTCTTCAATATGGATAATATCTTCCCTGCTTAGTAAATCCTGCAGTGATAAGCCGTGTTCAAGAACATACTTTTGTTTGATATCGGCAATTGTCTGTACATAATGATCGAGCAAATTCCAATCGACCATCACTTTTCGGTTAACAATTCCTTCTCCCTCAACGGTCACATAAACTTCTATTCTTCCTCTATGTATAAAAGAGCTCAATTTCTTTTTAATTTTATCTTCTATTTTATTAAACTGACGGGGCATTCGAATATAAAATTCCGAAAAACGATGGTTTACCGTTTTTACTTCGACTGAAACAGAAAAAGAGGCAGTACTTTTTTTACTTCTCCCAAATCCTGTCATACTTATAACCATTAAGACCACATCCAATCTTCTCCTTAATAATCAGGAGACTTTTCATGCTCATTATCAAAAGATGTCATGTTGTTATGGTAGCACTTTTTATTATAAAAGAGGAGGTAGTTTGGCTTAACGAAAGAAAAGGTAATAGAGTTTACTCTATTACCTAAGAAATTATAACATATTTCATTTTGTTTTTCTTAGTAAAAATGAACCAGCCAGTAAAAAAGTTGGAATTGCCGCCAAACCTGTAATAATCCACCAGTCAGAGACTTGAATCGGAACAGTATGGAAGATAGGCTGCAGTGGCGGGTAATAAATAACGACAAGCACCATCAAGAGTGACAAAATAACAGCCCAAACTAAATATTTATTACCAAACGGATTACGTGAAAGAATAGACCTTTCACTGCGGCAATCAAATACATGGATCAATTGTGCAAGAACCAATGTTGCAAAAGCAACTGTTTGAGCATATTCAAGATGGTTCGGATTATCCTTATAGGCAAACATAAATGCCAGCAATGTAACTAACCCGATTAGAAAACCTCTCGAAATGATTTTCCATCCTAATCCTCTAGCAAATACTCCTTCTTTCGGATTTCGAGGCTTTCGCTTCATTACATCACCTTCAGGCTGGTCTAAGCCTAGTGCCATAGCCGGTAAACCATCCGTAACTAAATTTACCCAAAGGATTTGAATCGGAACCAGCGGCAGCGGCAATGCTAATAGCATCGCAAATAACATCACGAGAATTTCACCGACGTTTGAGGCTAATAGGTACCGAATAAATTTCCGAATATTTTCGTAAATGTTCCGCCCCTCTTTAATAGCGGATTTAATCGTTGCAAAATTATCATCAAGCAGGACAAGGGCAGACGCCTCTTTTGCCACATCAGTACCGGTAATTCCCATTGAAACACCGATATCTGCTGCTTTAATTGCCGGTGCATCATTGACACCGTCACCTGTCATTGCCACAATATGGCCTTTATTTTGTAGTGCTTTTACTATCTTTAATTTATGCTCAGGTGATACTCGAGCAAATACCGAAACTTCCTCAACAACATCTTCAAGCTCCTCAAGGGACATTTCTGAAAGTGCAGGTCCATCTAACACCTTTGATTGATTTGAGAGAATTCCAAGCTGTTTTGCGATTGCCTTTGCAGTTATCACATGATCACCTGTAATCATGACCGTTTTAATACCTGCATCTTTACATTCCTTTACAGCAAGCTTCACTTCAGGACGCGGCGGGTCAATCATTCCCTGAAGCCCAATAAAGGTTAAGCTCTTTTCCGCCTCTTTTTCATCGAGAACAAGGGTCTGAGCAGGAATTTCTTTAAATCCGATTGCAATCGTTCTAAGTGCCTTTGATGCTAGCTCATTAATGGCAGATTGAACCGTTTGCTTTGCGTTTTGTGATAATAATTGTTTTTTGCCGTTCCAAAGAATGGCTTCACTTTTTCCAACCAAAATATCTGGGGCTCCTTTTGTCACAACATACTGACGGCCATTTGGATCCTTTATAATGACACTCATCATTTTTCTTGTCGAATCAAAAGGAAACTCTTGAACAATTTTAAACTCATTTAACAGTTCCGAACGGTTATATCCTGCTTTCATGGCAGCAACAAGAAGCGCCCCTTCAGTTGGATCTCCATCAACAGCATATTCCTTTTTCTTCTCGATTAATTCTGCATGGTTACAGAGCATCCCAAACATTAGCATCTGCTGAAGTGCTTTTTCGTTCGTAACATCTATTCTTTCATCATCACGGTAAAATGCACCACTTGGTTCATAACCGACCCCATCTACAAACCATGTTTGTCCACTACTCCATAAATGAGTTACAGTCATTTCATTCTGTGTCATTGTTCCTGTCTTATCTGAGCATATGACAGAAGCACAGCCTAATGTTTCAACAGCCGGCAGTTTTCTGACAATGGCATTTTGCTTGATCATCCGCTGTACACCAAGAGAGAGCGCAACCGTTACAATGGCCGGCAGACCTTCAGGGATGGCAGCAACCGCAAGGGAAACACCCGCTAAAAACATTGTATATAAATCATTTCCTTGAAGAACACCGACAACAACTACCAAAGCAGTTAACAAGAGTGCTGTCACAATTAGGATTTTCCCAAGCTGTTCCAATCTTCTTTGCAGCGGTGTAGTCATTGATTCAGCACTTTGGAGTAAATCAGCGATTTGTCCCATCGCTGTTTTCATTCCTGTCCCGACCACAACCCCCATGCCGGTCCCTCTTGTAACCATAGTACCCATAAACGCCATATTTTCCATATCGCCAATGCCAAGGTTCTCTTTGGAAAGCGCACTTGTATTTTTTGAGACTGGAAGTGACTCGCCGGTTAAGGCTGATTCCTCTATTTCAAGACTTTTTACATCAATCAAGCGCAAATCTGCACCAATTCGGTCCCCACTGGAGAACTTTAACACATCCCCTGGGACAATTTCTTTCGACGCAATTTTTATCCATTGTCCATCCCTTAGTACCTGCACTTGCGGAGCAGAAAGTTCTTTTAAAGCCTGTAATGATTTTTCCGCTTTTACTTCTTGAAAAAAACCAAGAAAGGCATTGACGATGACAATGGCGATAATCGCAATTGCATCAATATATTCACCTAAAAAACCAGAAATAAGAGTTGCTGCTAATAAGACAAGCACCATAAAATCCTTAAATTGACTAAAAAAAACTAGCCACGCAGACTGCCTTTCCCCTTCTTCTAATTCATTGTTTCCATATTGCTTCAGCCTTTGTTTAACATCTGCACTCGTTAATCCTGACGAGAGGTCTGTATTTAGCGCTTCCTCTACCTCTTTTGTGTTCATCTCATGGTACTTCATCCCGCCATCTCACTTCCCCCTTAAATACGAAAAGCAATGCCTCAACCCAGGTGCCAGAGCTTTTGGCAGCCTTTCATTTTAGTTAGAAAAATAATCTTTTCTGCATCTAAGGAAAGCTTATTCACTCTTGTCCAAAAAAATGCTAATATAGTTGCACTTCAATAAAACAACTTGTAATCTTAAAGATAGTATATAAGTAAAGGATGTTTATCATGTCGTTTGATGGTTTATTTACCAGGGCAATGGTTAAAGAGCTTACAGATTTGCTTAAAGGCGGTCGAATCAATAAAGTACACCAACCGTATAAAAATGAAATTATTCTCGTTGTAAGAGCAAACGGAAAAAATCAAAAGGTATTACTTTCTGCACATCCCTCACATGCAAGGGTTCAGATTTCACAGGAGGAATATGAGAATCCTTCGATCCCGCCAATGTTTTGTATGCTATTACGAAAGCATATTGAAGGGTATATTTTGGAGGATATCCGACAGGTCGGACTTGATCGGATCATTATTTTTGATATTAAAGGGAGAAACGAAATCGGAGATACTTCTTATAAGCAGTTAATTGTAGAAATTATGGGACGACACAGCAATATTATCTTAGTTGACCGGACCAAAAATATGATACTTGATAGTATTAAGCATGTAACCTCAGCTGTTAATACATATCGAACAGTCCTTCCTGGACATGATTACATTCTTCCTCCGGAACAAAATAAAGCGAATCCCTTTGAAGCAGATGAAGAGGATGTATTAAGACATCTAGATTTTAATAGCGGCAGACTCGATAAGCAGCTGGTCAATCAATTTGCCGGACTTTCACCCTTAATTGCAAAAGAAATAACCTTTCAGGCTGGTCTTGTGAATCGGACCACCTTGCCAAAGGCTTTTCTTGCTATAATTGAACGGGTAAAGCGCCATGATTATTCCCCTTCCATTATGGAGAGCAGTGAGAAAGAAAACTTTTATTTATTCCCTCTCGATAGCAGTCAAAGTAATCAAGTAAAATCATTTGCAACACTTGGAGAAGCACTAGATCGCTATTATTTTGGCAAAGCAGAGCGTGATCGTGTCAAACAACAGGCAAATGATATTGAACGCTTAGTTGTCAATGAAAAAGAAAAAAATGAGAAAAAAATAACCAAGCTTGAAGTGACTTTGCAGGAAGCCAATAAAGCACAACAGTTTCAGTTATTTGGTGAATTATTGACGGCAAATTTATACGCGGTGCAAAAAGGCTTAAAGGAAATCGATGTCGTGAATTATTACGATGAAACTGGAGCAACAGTAACAATCCCGCTTGATCCATTAAAATCACCTTCGGAAAATGCGCAAAAATATTTTACCAAATACCAAAAGGCAAAAAATGCCCTTGAAATTGTAAAAGAACAAATTGAAAAGGCAATGGCAGAGGTCCACTATTTTGAAGCGCTCATCCAACAGCTCGAAACAGCCTCACCAAAGGACGTTGCTGAAATCCGTGATGAATTAATTGAAGAAGGATATATTCGAAATAGACAGAAAAAGCACCAAAAAAAGCAAAACCAAAAACCTGTTCTGGATCACTATTATGCTTCAGATGGGACTGAAATTATTATTGGAAAGAACAATAAACAAAATGATTACTTAACAAATCGTTTGGCTGCTCGTGATGAAATTTGGCTCCATACAAAGGATATTCCGGGGTCCCATGTCGTGATTCGCAGCAAAGAACCGATTGAAAAGACGATTCACGAGGCCGCAATCCTGGCCGCATTTTTCAGTAAAGCGCGAAGTTCAAGTTCAGTTCCCGTTGATTTTACTCGCGTACGCCATGTAAAAAAACCATCAGGCGCAAAGCCGGGCTTTGTCATTTACGACAACCAGCAAACAATATATGTTACACCTGATGAAGAAACAGTCCTCAAATTGAAGAAGCATAAAAATGCTAACTGATTTTACTATAGAACTAATGTTTTCTAAATGATTACAAAAAGAGTGCAGTCATGCACTCTTTTATCCTTTTTCCCCATAGTCAGGCAGAGCAATATTTTTTGCGGTTAAATGACTCTCCATTCTCTGTATCATACGACTTAATGTTTCTAATCGTGCATATCGCTTATTATTACTTGGAATAATACACCATGGCGCATGAATGGTATCCGTCTTTTCGAACATTTCTTCAACTGCTTCATGATATAAATCCCATTTTTCCCGATTACGCCAATCTTCATCAGTCAATTTCCAGCTTTTAAATGGATTAGCCTCTCGTGCTTTAAAACGCGATAGTTGTTCGTCTTTACTTATATGAAACCAAAATTTCATGATTACATATTGATCATCACTTAATAGTTTTTCAAATTCATTGATTTCCTTATAGGCTCTAGACCATTCTTCAACTGTAGCAAAGCCTTCAACACGTTCAACAAGAACCCTTCCATACCAAGAGCGGTCAAAAATCGTTAGCTCTCCATAGCCAGGCAGTTTACGCCAGAATCTCTGCAAATAATGGTATTGCCTTTCATGTGGCAGCGGAGCTGCAATCGGCCAAACCTTAAATCCACGCGGGTCAAGATGCTCTGTTACTCTTTTAATCGCACCTCCTTTGCCCGAAGCATCCCAGCCTTCCATTACAACGACAGCTGCAATTTTTTCTTCATGCAATACATGCTGAAGCCTTAACAAGCGCCACTGATATTGAAGCAGCTTCGTCTCATACTCTTTTTTACTATCCACCTTTAACGTTAAATCAACACGATCTAAACGACTATTCACTAGTTAAATCCTCTCCCTAACAGCTGGCTGAATTTACACTTCATTTATATGATAGTATGATTTATCTTGCCATACAAAAGCAAAATGGGCCTGACATCCTAATGATGTCAGGCCTGGATCATGATTGATTATTTTCCCCACTCGGCAGGATTTTTGCGCCACTCCATTAGCTTATCCCAATCCTTTTGCTCAATGTAGCCTTTTTCACTTGCAACCTCTACAAGTGTTGAAAAATCTGTTAAAGAATAGGACGTAATGTCGGCGTTACGCATCAGTTCAAAGCCTTTTTCAAGCTGATATGTAAAAATGGATACCACTCCTAGCACTTCGCAACCAGCTTCACGTAATGCTTCTACAGCCGTAATGACACTGCCTCCCGTTGAAATTAAATCTTCCACTACTACAACCTTTTGTCCTTTTTCCGCTTTTCCTTCAATCTGATTTCCTTTACCATGCTCCTTTGCCTTTGAACGGACATAACACATCGGCAGGTTTAATTCTTCGCTTACCCATGCGGCATGGGGGATTCCTGCAGTCGCGGTTCCAGCAACAAGCTCTGTTCCTGGAAATTGTTCCTTGATGATTCCGGCAAGGCCTGATGCAATATTTCTTCTAACTTCCGGATATGAAAGAGTTAAACGATTATCACAATAAATAGGAGAAATGATGCCTGATGCCCATGTAAATGGTTCGTTTGGACGCAGTGAGACTGCTTTAATTTCTAATAAGCTTTCTGCAATATTCTTTTTCATAGTTGAACACCTTCCCATGCTTGTATAAACTTTTGATAGCTTTCAATAGGATCTACAGATCTTGTGATTGAACGGCCAACCACCATATAGGAGACACCCGCTTTTTTCGCAAAGTCAGGTGTTGCTACTCTCTTTTGATCTCCTGCTGCATCCTCTTTTAATCGAATACCTGGCGTTACCGTTAAGAAATCAGTTCCAATTTTTTCACGGATCATAGCTGCTTCATGCGAGGAACATACAACCCCGTCTAGACCCGACTGTTTTGTCAGCATAGCATAGTGAAGAACAGATTCCTGGAGCGGAACTTGAATCAGCTGTTCATTTTTCATTTGCTCTTCTGACGTACTGGTCAGCTGCGTTACAGCAATACATCGAGGTCTTTGCTGTCCTGCTGGAGTCCCTTGATCCAAACCTTCTAATGCTGCCATCATCATTTCCTGCCCTCCGGCAGCATGTACATTAACAAGATCACATTGAAGCTTTGCCAGACCCTTCATTGCGCTTTTTACTGTGTTCGGGATATCATGAAGCTTTAAATCCAGAAATATTTGATGACCTTTTTCCTTAATATCATGGATAATGGCAGGTCCCTCCTGATAAAAAAGCTCCATTCCTACTTTTACAAAGAGTTTTTCTTCATTGAAGCGATCGAGGAAACGTGATACTTCGCCTTTTGAAGCAAAGTCAAGGGCAATGATAACGGGGGTTCTCAATTACTTCCAGCTCCTTCCTGTACATTCTGAAATATGATCATAGCCAAGCTTCTGTAATAAATTAGGCAGTTCATCAATAATCGAAGGACAAACAAAGGGATCAACAAAATTAGCTGTCCCAACAGCCACTGCACTCGCTCCTGCATAAAAATATTCAATAACATCCTCTGCAGTTTGAATACCACCCATACCGATAATCGGAAGATTAACCTGCTGACTTACTTCATAGATCATTCTAATTGCAACAGGCTTTACGGCTGGTCCGGATAAACCACCTGTTTTATTTGCCAAAATCGGCCGCGCTGATTTAAGGTCAATTCTCATCCCAACTAGTGTATTGATCATTGTTAACCCGTCTGCACCGCCCGCTTCTGCCGCTTTGGCCATATCTACAATATTGCTTACATTTGGTGAAAGTTTTACGTAAACAGGAACAGATGATACTTCTTTTACTTTTTTCGTTAAATTTTCGGCAACCTCTGGTATCGTCCCAAAGGCTATTCCGCCTTCCTTTACATTTGGACAGGATATATTAAGCTCAAGTGCATGAACATTAGCAGCCTTCGATATTTCTTTGGCTACTTCCACATAATCTTCCTCAGTGGAACCAGCTACATTCGCAATAATTGGGACATCATACCGCTCAAGCCACGTGAGTTCCTCTGAGACAACTTTTTGCAAGCCTGGATTTTGCAATCCAATCGCATTAAGCATCCCCGCGGACGTTTCCGCAACTCTTGGAGTCGGGTTCCCAAAGCGCGGTTCAACTGTTGTTGCTTTAATCATGATGGCTCCAAGTCTGCTTAAATCATAGAACTGGCTGTATTCACGACCAAAGCCAAAACAGCCGGATGCTGGCATGATTGGATTTTTTAAATTAAGCCCTGGTAATTTCACATCAAGCATGCTCATAGTTCAACCTCCCCAGCCCGAAAAACAGGACCGTCACTGCAGACCTTTTTATATTTACCGTCTTTATCATTCTTTGTATGACAGACACAGGCAAAACAAGCACCAATGCCACAGCCCATTCTTTCCTCTAAGGAAAGAAATACTTTTTTATCGGAGAAATTCGTTTCGAGGGCTTTAAGCATCGGAGTGGGTCCGCATGAGTAAAGAGTGTCAAAACCAAGGTTCTTTTCGGCGATGACATCTGTTACAAATCCCTTCGTACCATACGATCCGTCCACTGTTGCTACATACGTCTCGCCAAGCAAAGAAAATTCCTGTTCATAAAAAACAGCATTTTTTGTTTGAAATCCGAGAACATGAATAACGGTGACACCTTTATCGGTAAGCTGTCGTGACAGTTCATAAAGCGGCGGTACACCAATTCCTCCGCCTACTAAAAGAGCAATTTCACCTTTTGCTGTTTCTTCAAGCGGGAATCCAGACCCAAGCGGACCTAATACATCAACAAGATCACCAGCATGCTTTTGGGAAAGCACGGTAGTACCTCTCCCTTCAGTTCGGTAGATCATCGTAAATTCACTGCTTGTCTTATCAATTCTTGCGATTGAAATCGGTCTTCTTAAAAGTGGATCTATATGGTCTGACACCTTTAGCTGGACAAATTGACCTGGTTCATTCATTTGTTGAACAAGCTCACCTTTTAAGGTGAGCTCATAAATTGAATCAGCTAATTCTGTCTGTGAGACGACTGTACACATCTCTTTGATGATCATGAGAGAACAGCCTCCCTTGAATTGACTGGTTTATCCATGGCCTCTGCTGAAAAGTTCATTGATTCAATAACACGTAGAATGGCTTCAGCTGTATCCAGTGATGTTAAACAAGGGACTCCATTTTCAACTGACTCGCGGCGAATTCTAAAGCCATCACGTTCAGGCTGCTTGCCCTTTGAGAATGTGTTAATCACAAATTGTGCTTCTCCGTTTCTAATCACATCTAAAAGATCAGGACCTTCTGAACCAATTTTGCTGACAACACTAACTGGAATGCCTGCTTTTTTCAGAAATTCAGCTGTACCGCTCGTTGCCATCAAACGATAACCGATTGCTGCATAACGCTTTGCAATATGGAGTGCTTCCTCTTTTTCTTTATCAGCAATAGTTAAGAGCACGGTACCAAATTTTTGAATGGTAATTCCTGATGCCACAAGCGCCTTATACAACGCTTTTTCTAATGTATAATCTTTCCCCATAACTTCTCCTGTTGATTTCATTTCTGGTCCTAATGAAATATCAACATTACGTAATTTCGCAAAAGAAAATACAGGTGCTTTAACATATACACCAGCTTTTTCAGGAACTAGACCTGAAACGTATCCCTGTTTAGCAAGCGACTGTCCAAGAATAACCTTTGTGGCGATATTAGCCATTGGTACATTTGTAATTTTACTTAAAAACGGTACTGTACGGCTTGAGCGTGGGTTTACCTCAAGGACAAATACATCATCATTACTTACAACATATTGGATATTTAATAGACCCACAATATTCAATCCAAGCGCTAATTTTTCAGTATAAGAAATTAGTTTTTCCTTTACAGCTTTTGAAAGGCTTTGTGGTGGATATACAGCTATTGAATCACCGGAGTGCACACCTGCTCGTTCAATATGCTCCATGATTCCAGGAATTACAACATCTTTCCCATCAGATATCGCATCCACCTCTATTTCTTTGCCCGTTAGATATCGGTCAATTAAGACTGGGTGCTCTGGATTGATTTTTACTGCATTTTCCATATAATGAAGCAGTTCTTCCTGTTTATAAACAATCTCCATTGCTCTTCCGCCTAAAACATAGGAAGGTCTGACTAGAACCGGATAACCAATTTCCTCTGCGATTATTAATGCTTCATCCACAGATAGAGCAGTTTTCCCCTTTGGCATTGGAATATCTAATTGTACTAATGCCTGTTCAAACTTATCACGGTCCTCAGCCCGGTCTAAATCCTCTAAAGAGGTTCCTAATATTTTCACCCCATGCTCGACAAGCTTTGAGGCAAGGTTAATCGCAGTTTGACCGCCGAACTGTACAACCACTCCCATTGGTTTTTCCAAATCAATGATTGCCATAACATCTTCAGTTGTTAACGGTTCAAAGTACAATTTATCAGATATACTGAAATCAGTTGAGACGGTTTCAGGATTATTATTAATAATGATTGCTTCATACCCAGCTTCTTTAATGGCCCATACTGAATGGACTGTTGCATAATCGAATTCAACACCCTGGCCAATTCGGATTGGACCTGATCCTAACACAATAACGCTTTTTCGATCTGTAACAAGTGATTCGTTTTCCTCTTCATATGTTCCGTAAAAATATGGTGTTTCCGATTCAAATTCTGCTGCACATGTGTCAACCATTTTATAAACAGGTATAACACCCTGCTTCACACGATAATCATAAATGGAACGCTCTGTTGTATCCCAAAGCTTAGATAGGGCTAAATCAGAGAAGCCTTTTTTCTTAGCCTTTTCAACCCATTCACGTTCAAATGGATGATTGGACAGTTCTCTTTCAAACTTAATAATTCCTTCCATTTTGTATAAGAAGAATAAATCAATTTGACTCCACTCATGAATCGTTTCAATGCTGACACCTCGTCTTAATGCCTCAGCAAGGTAAAATAAACGTTCATCGCCTGCTTTACGGATTCGTTTTTCAATTACATCATCACTAAAGCTTTCTCCATTTGGCAGTTCAAAATGATAGACATTGCTTTCAAGTGAGCGGATTGCCTTTAATAACGACTCTTCAAATGTCCGTCCGATTGCCATGATTTCCCCGGTTGCTTTCATTTGTGTTCCCAGTAAGCGGTTGGCTGACTCAAACTTATCGAACGGCCATCTTGGAATTTTTGTCACAATATAGTCAAGGGCCGGCTCAAAACAAGAGTAGGTTTTGCCTGTAACTGGATTCATCATTTCATCAAGTGTCAGACCAACAGCAATTTTAGCTGCAAGCTTCGCAATCGGATAGCCGGTTGCCTTTGACGCTAGTGCCGAAGAACGGCTGACACGTGGATTTACTTCGATAATGTAATAGTTGTAGCTGTTAGGATCAAGGGCAAGCTGAACATTACATCCGCCTTCAATTTGAAGAGCCCGTATGATTTTCAAGGATGCATTACGAAGTAATTGATACTCACGGTCGCTCAATGTTTGGCTTGGTGCCACGACAATGGAATCTCCCGTGTGCACACCAACTGGGTCAATGTTTTCCATATTACATACAACAATTGCATTATCAGCAGAGTCTCGCATAACCTCATATTCGATTTCCTTAAATCCAGCAATGCTTTTCTCTAATAAACATTGTGTCACAGGGCTGTATTTTAAGCCGCTTGTAACAATTTCCACTAGCTCTTCTTCATTATGACAGATTCCTCCACCAGTACCTCCAAGAGTAAAGGCTGGACGAACAATCACTGGATAGCCGATTTTAGCCACAAATGCGTATGCCTCTTCAAGATTATGAATGATATCACTTTCAGGAACAGGTTCATTTAGCTCATTCATAAGCGTTCTGAATAAATCACGGTCTTCTGCTTTCTCAATAGCTGTAAGCTTCGTTCCTAGTATTTCTACTCCGCATTCATCTAACAAGCCTGATTTTGCTAATTCAACAGCAAGGTTTAAACCTGTCTGTCCTCCTAATGTTGGCAATAATGCATCAGGTCGTTCTTTTCTGATAATTCTTTCCACAAATTCAAGTGTAAGTGGTTCAATATAGACTGCATCCGCAATCTCCGTATCTGTCATAATTGTTGCAGGATTGGAGTTCACAAGGATAACCTTGTAGCCTTCTTCTTTTAATGCTAAACACGCCTGTGTTCCTGCGTAATCAAATTCTGCTGCTTGCCCGATGACAATCGGACCGGATCCGATTACTAAAATACTGTTAATATCATTACGCTTTGGCATAAGTGTTTCCCTCCTGTTTAGCAGTCTCAATTAAATCAAGAAATTGTTGGAATAGGTTATTTGAATCCTCAGGTCCTGGTGAAGCTTCTGGATGATATTGAACAGTAAAAGCTGGATAGTCTTTGTGCTTTAATCCTTCAACACTGCCATCATTTAAAGCAACCTGTGTAACTTCTAAACGTGTATCTGCAATTGACTTTTCATCAACCGTAAAACCATGGTTCTGTGAAGTAATGTATACTTTTCCAGTTGTCAGATCCTTTACCGGGTGGTTTGAACCGCGGTGGCCAAATTTCATCTTTTCCGTGTCTGCTCCACATGCTAGAGCAAACAGCTGATGGCCAAGACAGATTCCAAACAGAGGTGTTTTACCAAGAATCCCTTGAATCATACCGATAGCTTCAGGAACATCTTTTGGATCTCCAGGTCCATTTGAAAGCATCACACCATCAGGATTTAATTCAAGAATTTCTTCTGCTTTTGTATTGTAAGGCACCACGATTACATCACAATCACGGCGGTTTAATTCTCTTAATATCCCGTGTTTCATGCCGAAATCAACAAGCACAACTCTTCTGCCTCTGCCGGGGCTTGGATATGGTGTCTTTGTTGATACCTGTTTTACTTGATCGCGTCGAACCTCCGTCGCCCGTAATCTTTCTAATACATCATCAACATTCTCGGTCATATTACAAAGAGCACCCTTTAATGTACCGTGCTTACGGATGACCCTAGTAAGTTTTCTCGTGTCAATACCGGAGATACCCGGAATATTCTTAAGCTTAAAATACTCATCTAATGATTTTTCACTTCTCCAGTTAGATGGAAAATCTGCTGTTTCCTTTACAATAAAGCCGCTGATTGCAGGAGTAATTGATTCAAAGTCATCACGGTTAATCCCATAATTACCAATGAGGGGGTAAGTTAACGTAACAATTTGCCCGCAATAGGATGGGTCTGAAAGTACCTCTTGATATCCTGTCATTCCGGTATTAAAAACCACCTCTCCTGAACAACTTGTTTCACTTCCAAATGCTTCTCCAATAAATACTGTTCCATCTTCTAGAATAAGCTTCTTTTTCATACCTTTTCACGTCCCTTTTCCCAAGCTATCTTTCCGTCAACCAATGTTACAACAGGCCAGCCCTTACATTCCCAGCCGCTAAATGGTGTGTTTCGTCCTTTTGATAAAAAGTTTTGCGGATTGATCTTTTCTTCATGATTTAAATCAAGTAAGACTATATCAGCCGGGGCGCCAACCATTAGTTCCCCTGCATTCAGACCAAATGCTTGTGCAGGCTTGGTGCTTAAATACTTGATTAACTGCGATAATGACATAATTCCCTTTTCAACAAAATGTGTATATAAAAGTGGAAAAGCCGTTTCTAAACCAACAATTCCGAATGGTGCGAGCTGCATACCTTCTGCCTTTTCTTCCTTCGTATGCGGCGCATGATCTGTCGCTATAAAATCAATTGTCCCGTCTAAAAGACCTTCTATTAATGCTTCGCGATCTTTAGAGCCTCGTAAAGGGGGATTCATTTTATAGTTTGGATCTAATCCTGGAATGTCCTCTTCACATAATAATAAATGATGAGGGGTCACTTCTGCAGTGACATGTATTCCTGCCCGCTTTGCATCTCTAACCGTACGAACTGATTCCTTCGTGCTGATGTGGCAGACATGGTAATGACAATTTGCTGCTTCAGCAAGAAGTACGTCCCGGGCAATATGTACGGACTCACAAACAGATGGGATTCCGTTTATTCCGTGTTCCTCAGAAAAAGACCCTTCATGTACAGCGCCTTTATTTATCAATGTATTTTCCTCACAGTGAGCAACAACAGTCAAGCCTTCTTTAGCTGCTTTCTTCATCGCTGTAAGCATCATATCCGCTGATTGAACACCTACACCGTCATCTGTTAAAGCAAATACACCCGCTTCTTTTAATGCGGAGAAATCAGTTAATTCCTTGCCCGCTTCCCTTATCGTAATTGAGCCATACGGAAGTACTTTAACAACACCAGTTTCTTGAATTCGTTTGTGGAGCCATTCTAACTGCTCCTTAGAATCAGGAACGGGTCTTGTATTTGGCATCGCCGCGATTGTCGTAAATCCCCCTTTTGCAGCTGCAAGCGTACCTGTCGCAATGGTTTCTTTTTTCTCGCCGCCGGGCTCTCGTAAATGAACATGTAGGTCAATAAATCCAGGGGCAACTACCAAGCCGTCCGCGTCTATCGTTTCATCTACATTCACGTTTGTTAGACTTCCAATTTCTTTTATGAATCCATTTTCGATAAGGATATCTCCTGTTGTAAGTTCTTCATTAATTAGCAATCGTCCATTTTTGATGAGTATTGACACTTTTCATTCCCCCTTTTTTATTTTCCAATGCTCGTTTAATTACAGCCATGCGGACAAAAACGCCGTTTTTCATTTGTGTGAAGATTCTCGAACGGCTGCATTCAACTAATTCATCTGCTATTTCAACGTTTCTATTTACCGGTGCAGGGTGCATAATAATACTCCCCTGCTTCATTCTTTTTTCACGTTCAATTGTTAAACCATATTGTTGATGATAATCCTTAGATACATCTGAATCACTGCCATCGTGCCGTTCATGTTGGATACGTAAAAGCATCACAACATCTGATGTTTCGATCGCTGTGTCCACTTCCTCGTAGGCCCCATTTTCAAGAAATGCGTCGTCAAACTATTCTTTCGGACCAGAGAAAACCACCTTCGCCCCTAATCTTGTTAAGGCATCTGCGTTTGAACGAGCAACACGGCTATGACTTACATCACCGATAATGGCCACCTTTAATCCCTTAAAATCTCCAAACTCCTGTTGAATCGTCAACAAGTCTAAAAGTGATTGGGTTGGATGATGACCACAGCCGTCTCCTGCATTTATAACAGGGATTCCAACGCGTCCGATTAATTCATTAAAAAAATGATCTGTTTCATGCCGGATGACTACTGCATGAACTCCGATTGATTCAAGTGTTCGAACAGTGTCATATAATGTCTCACCCTTTAACACACTTGAGAAATCAGCATCAAACGGGATCACCTCTAAGCCAAGCCTTCTCTCTGCCACTTCAAAACTGGATTTTGTTCTAGTACTCGGCTCAAAAAATAAATTTGCCACAAACTGCTGCTCAGCAGGCTTCCATTGTTTACCGTCGATAAAATTTTGCGCTTCGCTTAAAATTTCTTTTATTTCCTCGGTAGACAAAGTAGTAGTCGATAATAAATGGTTCATTTTTAAAGCCTCCATTTTATAAGACTTATACTAGAAACCTTTTACAAGTAATCTAGTATTTTCACAAGTATAAATCAGATGTTTTAGAATAAAGCCTATGTTGCTTCTATTTAATATAGTCAGTCAATTTTTACTAATGTGACAGGTCAGTTCATAATACTTTTAAGAATTTATTTTTTAGAAGACGGCGTTCAGCTTCCGAAGTATTTTGAACGCCGTCTTTATCTTTAGCATTGATTTCTAATGTGTTTCAAACATATCTTCCTTGACATCTTCTCTGCCAGGCAGAACTAAATTCAATATGATACCAATAATTGCGGCGAAGGCCATCCCTTGAAGCTGGAATTGATCTGAGACTTTTATTAAAGCTCCGCCAATCCCTAAAACAAGTATGACAGAGGATATAGCTAAGTTCCGGTTGCTTCCAAAATCAATTTTATTATCAACCAGCATTCGTAAGCCAGATGAAGCGATAATTCCAAACAACAGGATTGATACTCCACCCATGACAGCCTGTGGAATCGTACTAATTAATGCAGAAATTTTTCCGATAAAACCAAACACGATGGCAACCACAGCTGCACCAGCAATAACATAGACACTGTATACTTTCGTTAAAGCAAGAACGCCAATATTTTCGCCGTAGGTCGTTTTTGGAGGTCCGCCGATTAAAGCGGAAATCATTGTTGCAGTTCCATCTCCTAGGATGGAGCGATGCAAGCCGGGCTCCTTAATATAATCGCGACCCACTACTTTACTTAAGACTAGTTGATGACCAATATGCTCTGAAATCGTAACAACTGCTATTGGCACCATCAAGAGAATAATATCTAATGTAACCTTTACATCATAGTCTACAAACGGAACGATAAATTGCGGCCATACAAACCATTTTGCTTCAAGCACCGGAGAAAAATCGATAACTCCCACCAATAGCGCATAAATGTAACCGACAATTATTCCTGCAAGAATGGAAACCATTCCTAAAAATCCCTTAAAGAAAATGGAGAAGAAAATTGTTGCAGCCAATGTAATAAGCCCAACAGAGAAGTAAAGTAAATCATATTCACCTGTTACCGGCTCATTCATGGCCATATTAACAGCTGTCCCGGCTAAGGATAAGCCAATAACCATAATAACAGGACCTACAACAATCGGCGGCAGAAGCTTCATAATCCAGCGGTACCCTGCTTTTTTTATGATAAGTGCGACAAGACCATAGACAAGACCGACAATAAAGCTTCCAATCATAGCCGCTCCAGCTCCACCCTCACTTGCCTTTGCTGCAATAATTGGCGCTATGAAGGCAAAGGAAGAACCGAGGTAAGCAGGCACCTGCCACTTCGTTATGATAAGAAAAGCAAGTGTTCCTAGTCCGCTGGAAATAAGTGCAATGGCCGGATCTAGATCCACTAATACTGGAACTAATACCGTTGCACCAAACATGGCAAATAAATGCTGTAAACTTAAGGTCACCCATTGTATCGGTGATGGTACATCTTTTATATCTAATACTGGTTTATTCATAGCTGTCTTTCCTCCATCAGATTAACTTTACATAAAAACCCTCTTGTTGTGACAAAGAGGGTTAAAAGGGCAGACTAAAGACAGTTCTTTAGTCCTTTCCCTTTGTCAGCCTCTCTGTGCTGCTTTTAAAAGGGGTATTTTATTTTTCATGAATACTAACTTGATCAATTTGATCAATTTCACATAGCTCAACAACAATTTTTTCAGAGCTAGAAGTAGGGATATTTTTCCCAACATAATCAGCTCGAATTGGTAATTCACGATGACCTCTGTCAACTAATACAGCCAACTGGATAGAGCTTGGGCGTCCATAATCTACAATGGCATCCAAGGCAGATCTAACTGTACGCCCTGTATAAAGAACATCGTCCACAAGGATTACGGTTTGATCCTGTATTTCCTTTTCGATGTGTAATCCTTTGACAAGTGGCTCACGGTCAACTGTTTTTGTTGTTAAATCATCGCGGTATAGTGTGATGTCTACCTCACCAACAGGAATATTTTTTCCTTCAATTTGATTAATTTTTTCTGCAAGGCGATTAGCAATAAAGATTCCGCGCGTACGAATACCTACAAGAAGCAAATTATCTATGCCTTTATTTTTCTCAATAATTTCGTGGGCTATTCTGGTTAATGCTCTCCGAATCGCTTGTTCATCTAATACAATTGCTTTTTGTGTCATGAGTCTTTCCACCTTTCATAAAAAGTCCAAGTATGTTGCTATCAGCAGCTTTAGAAGACTATCCTATGAGAAGACAAAAACCCTCTTACCATGACGGCAAGAGGGTAAACGAATGCTAAAATACATGTGGGAACAAGTATACTCCCAGTATAAAATCCGTTTCCTTCTCAGCCTCACAGGACCGATTTAAAGGACTTATTTAACTAAACTTAGTGTAATCCACGTGTAGAATTTTGTCAATTAATTTTTACGCAGCTTTTCAAGCAGTTCCTCATATTCCTTTGGAAGCGGAGCTTCAAATTCCAAATATTCTTCTGTACGAGGATGGGTGAAGCCCAAAACAGCTGCATGAAGTGCCTGCCCGTTAAGATCTAATGTTTTACGTGGACCATATTTCGGATCGCCGGCAAGCGGAAAACCGATGTATTTCATATGTACACGTATCTGGTGCGTCCTGCCAGTTTCTAAACGACACTCAACAAAAGTAAAGTCTTTAAAGCGTTCAATTACATGAAAATGCGTAACAGCATGCTTCCCGTTCTCAACCACTGTCATACTTTGTCGATCTTTAGGATCTCTGGCAATTGGAGCATCAATTGTACCGTAATCGTGGCCAATATTCCCATGCACCAATGCTTTATATTTTCTAGTAACAGTTTTTGCTACTAATTGATTTACCAAGTGTTCATGCGCTTTATCATTTTTTGCCACCATTAATAAACCTGATGTATCTTTATCAATCCGATGTACAATTCCCGGACGAAGCACTCCATTAATTCCTGATAGATCCTTACAATGCGCCATAAGTCCATTTACAAGTGTCCCTGTCAAGTGCCCTGCTGCAGGATGTACAACCATCCCTTTTGGTTTATTTACAACAATGACATCGCGATCTTCGAAATAGATATCGAGATCCATCTCTTCAGGAATGACATCAAGAACTTCCGGATCTGGAATAGAAATTTCAATTTGGTCGCTAATATTACATTTATAATTTGTTTTTATCGGTTGATGATTTACTAAAACCAGGCCCTCTTTAATCCATTGCTGAACCTGAGTTCTGGACCAATCTGCCTCGAGCCCGGAAATCACTTTATCGATTCGTTCATTTTTTTCATGCTCAAGAACGATGTGTTCCACTTTCTCCATTTACTTTCTCCTTTTCCTTTTTCTCTTCTAGCAGCATATATATGATTAATATAGCTACTCCTATGACAAGTGAGGAATCTGCAATATTAAAAATCGGAAAATTATAGCCAAAAGGATACGTATGAATAAAGTCTACTACTTCTTGTCTAACTACTCGATCAATAAAGTTTCCAATCGCTCCTCCCAGCATTAAAGCAAGGGAGAATTTAAAAAGTGGACTTTCCTTTTCGGATTTTTTCAGATAATAAATAATAGCAATAATGACGACCACCGTAATCACATAGAAGAACCACATTTGCCCCTGTAAGATTCCCCATGCAGCACCTCTGTTTCGATGAGAGGTTATGTAGAGAAAATTATCAATTACGGTTATTCGTTCGCCTAATTCCATATTCTTAACAATAAGCCATTTTGTCCATTGGTCAAATAGTACGGCTAGTAAAGCAATTATGTAATAAAACACAAAGGCACCCTCCACAAGATAAAGATTTCTCCTTTGCATTTTAGCATAACCGAAAGTAAAACGATAGCAGAAGCTTTGCCGAATACTGCGGCCTTTACAACATTGTTGCCTTTTTTGGCAGCCTTAATGCTGGCTTATGACATAACTAACAGTTTTACAATCATCCATTGACTTCAATGTTGGAATGATCTTTAACAATTCCATCGGCATAAGCTCCCCTGATATTTCGCATGTTCCAAATGTTCCTTTTTCAATCTTTTTCATTGCCGTTTCAACGTCTTTTAAGTCTTCCTCTATATATGGCTTTACTAACGAAGAACAACTACTGCTGTTCATGCGCTGCAATAATTCATCTTTTGTTTTACGGAGATCTGAATAGATTTCATTCGTGTTTGGATCCATGTCTTTCCCTCCGTTCTTGTTGTACACATTATCATTTCCCGCAAATACTAATTAACACGGAAAAACTTTTGTCAAGGTGAACAACAATTAACGAAGGTGGAATATTTTATCTAATCTTTCTTCGTAACATGGCATAAATTTGCTAAAGAAGGATATTATTTCTTTAGCGTTCTTCATCAACAAGCCATAAAAAATTAAAAGGCAGACTACGCAAGTCTGCCTTTTTATACCACTTTCATTAAACTAAATGGCTGTAATGTTCCTGCACAACATCAGCACAGCGTGAACAAAGGGTTGGATGACCTTCTTTTTCACCCACATCAGGAGTCACTGTCCAGCAGCGTTCACAAGTCTCCCCTTCTGCTTTTGAAATAACGATAGCTGCATGCTCAAGCTTTACAGCTTGCTCTGGAGCCTTATCATAGCCGTCAACTACCTCAAATCCAGAAACGATAAAGAGTTGTTGTAAATTCTCTTGAATAGAATCTAAAAGATTCTTCGTATCAGCATTTACATACAATGTGACTTTCGCTGTTAATGATTTACCGATAATTTTCTCATTACGAGCTTCTTCAAGTGCTTTTAACACATCATCACGAAGTTTCATAAACTTTGACCATTTCTCCAATAATTCCCCAGCCCCAGCAAGCTCTTTTGCTTCAGGTAAATCTGTTAACTGTACACTAGGTTCTTGTGCAGCTGGAATAAAGTTCCATACTTCATCAGCTGTATGAGAAAGAATTGGTGCAATCAATTTAGTTAATGAAAGTAAGCTTTCATATAAAACGGTTTGAATTGCACGACGGTCAAATTGATCACTTGCTTCGATATATAGGACATCTTTTGCAAAATCAAGATAGAAAGAACTTAAATCCAATGTACAGAAATTATTCACCGCATGGTAGATTCCTGCAAACTCATAGTTCTCATAGTTATGACGAACTTGTTTAATCAGATTATTTAATTTAACAAGCATAAATTGATCTACTTCACGTAATTTTTCATATGGAATGGCATCTTTAGCCGGATCAAAATCAGCAAGATTTCCAAGCAAGAAACGGAACGTATTACGAATCTTACGATATACCTCAGCCACTTGCTTTAGAATGGCATCAGATACACGAACATCCGCTTGATAATCTACAGAAGCTACCCAAAGACGTAGAATATCCGCACCCAATTGATTCATTACTTTCGCTGGGACAACAACATTTCCGACTGATTTACTCATTTTTCTGCCTTCGCCGTCCAATGCAAAGCCATGACTTAATACACCTTTATATGGTGCTTTTCCTGTGACAGCAACGCCCGTTGACAGTGATGAGTTGAACCAGCCGCGATATTGGTCCGAGCCTTCTAAATAAAGATCAGCAGGGCGCTGCAAGTCATCACGTTCTAATAAAACAGCTTGATGTGATGAACCTGAATCAAACCAAACATCCATAATATCAGTTTCTTTTGTAAAGGTACCATTTGGACTACCTGGATGTGTAAATCCTTGAGGCAGAAGATCCTTTGCGTCTCGTTCAAACCAAACATTTGATCCATGCTCACGGAATAGGTCTGACACATGATTAATCGTCTCATCCGTAATAACCGGTTCACCATTTTCTGCATAGAAAACCGGGATTGGCACACCCCACGCACGCTGGCGGGAAATACACCAGTCACCGCGGTCGCGAACCATGTTAAAGAGCCTTGTTTCACCCCAAGCTGGAACCCATTTTGTTTCTTTAATTGCATCTAACAAGTCTTCACGGAAATCCTTAATTGACGCAAACCATTGAGCTGTTGCTCGGTAAATAACAGGTTTTTTCGTTCTCCAATCATGCGGATAGGAGTGAGTAATAAATGTCAGCTTTAAAAGGGCACCGACTTCTTCCAGCTTTTCTGTTATTGCTTTATTTGCTTTATCGTAAAATAATCCTGAAAATCCTTCCGCTTCGTCAGTCATAACCCCTTTATCATCAACAGGGCAAAGAACATCTAGACCGTATTTTTGACCAACATAAAAGTCATCTTCCCCATGACCAGGTGCAGTATGAACACATCCTGTTCCTGCATCAATCGTTACGTGTTCGCCTAACATTACAAGGGAATCACGATCATAAATAGGATGTTTTGCTACAATTCGGTCAAGCTCAGATCCCTTAATGTTCTGTACAATCAGTGGCTCTTCCCAGCCGATTTCGTTTGTAACAGCCTCAAGAAGGTCCTTTGCTACAAGATATTTTTGTCCCTTTTCTTCCACAACTACATAAGTTAAATCAGGATGTACGGAAATCCCAAGGTTTGCCGGAATTGTCCACGGAGTTGTTGTCCAGATGATGATTTGAACATCAGTACCTAATACGCCCTTACCGTCTCTTACAGGAAACCCAACATAAATAGATGGTGATTTTTTATCCTTATACTCGATTTCAGCCTCTGCAAGAGCAGACTCACTTGACGGAGACCAATAAACCGGTTTTAATCCTTTGTAAATATAGCCCTTTTTAGCCATTTCTCCGAATACTTTAATTTGCTGTGCTTCATAAGCAGGTTTTAATGTGATATAAGGATTATCCCAATCACCGCGGACACCTAAGCGTTTAAATTGGCTGCGCTGGCTGTCAATTTGCTCATATGCATACTTTTCACAAAGCTTTCTAAATTCTGCAACAGTCATTTCTTTACGATTTACACCTTTGTTTGTCAATGCCTGCTCAATTGGTAGACCATGAGTATCCCAGCCTGGAACATATGGCGCATTAAAGCCGCTCATTGATTTATAACGGACAATAAAGTCCTTTAGAATTTTATTTAAAGCATGCCCCATATGGATATCACCATTTGCATATGGAGGGCCGTCATGAAGTACGAACATTGGTCGATCCTTTGTTCTTTCCTGCACCATTTTATAAATATTCATGTCTGCCCATTTTTCTTGAATTTCAGGTTCTCTTTTTGGAAGATTTCCACGCATAGGAAATTCAGTTTTTGGCATTAATAAAGTATCTTTGTAATCCATTTTACTTCCTCCATTACATTCATTAACTATTTTCTTAGCTGTCTTTTTATTGCGTTTACAGAATGAAAAACAAAAAAGCCCTTCTCATCCCAAAAAAGGGACGAGAAAGGCTTTATTTCCCGCGGTACCACCCTTGTAGATAGAAATAAATTCTATCCGCTCAAAAGACATTCTTAACGCGAATGATACGCCTTGTCTTAATCCTTTTAATAGAAGTTTCAGAAAGGAACTCAAGGGTGATCTTCCAGTCTTAGTGCCTAGACCGGGCTTTCACCATCCCCGGCTCGCTAGATAAGCAAATTAAGCTGTACTGTCCCTATCAACGTTAAATTAATATTGTATATGCCATTATATGCTTTTTTACAGTCAATCGTCAAGCTAAGGAATCTTCCTCTTGCGTTGATTTTAATTCAGTAGAATCAAGCTCATATTCGAGCAAGTGATCCCAATCATCATTATTTAATAAATCAAGTTGTGCTTCAATTAACATTTTAAAACGAGTACGGAATACCTTTGATTGCTTTTTAAGCTCTTCGATTTCAAGAGCAATTTTTCTCGCCTTTGAAAGTGAATCATTTACAATACGATCGGAATTCTTTTCGGCTTCTTTAATAATCAGCTTAGCTTCTTTTTGAGCATTACGCTTTACTTCTTCTGCAGCTTCCTGGGCAACTACAATTGATTTATTAAGCGTATCTTCTAACGAGTTAAAATGACCCATTCGATCAGTCATCTCGTTTAATTTATCTTCTAACTCTTTTTTTTCACGAAGAACGATTTCGTAATCCTTGATGACTTGATCAAGGAATTCGTTTACCTCATCCTCATCATATCCCCGGAATCCTTTACTAAACTCCTTATTATGTATATCCAAAGGCGTTAATGGCATACTGCCACCTCCCAAGTATTTTCTCTAGTTTGCACTTTTTCTTTTTCGACAAACTTATCTATATTCCTGCATAATTAATAATTATTTTTGTCTCCCGACTGAAATACGCCATTTCTCTTTTTTGGTTTTCCCTTCAATTGAAAACAGCTTGCCGCGTCCGAAACCACGTACTGAAATCGTATCACCTTCACCGCATTCAAATGAAGCACTCTCAATGCTTGTCCAGTTTACTTTTACGAGTCCTGCGCTGATTAAGCTTTGAGACTTCTGCCTAGATAATTGAAAAATCGATGATATCACTGTATCAAGCCTTAGTGAAGAAACAGAAACGACCGATTCAGCCCACAGATCTTGGTGTGCAATGCTATCAGACAAAGGCCGTTCAATTAACTGAACATTCGCCCTTCCCACTGTTTGTAATTGAAGACGGACATATTCCCCGACCTCTTCTGCACAATAAAATTGCAGCCGGTCGCCGACGATGACAATATCTCCAAACTTTTCACGCCGTAAACCAAGTGACATCAAGCTTCCTAGTATATCACGATGCGCGAGGCTGATAAATTTATTAGGATATTGAATTTCATATAATTGTATTTTATAATCGCTATCTTCATTTTGAAAATAGTCCGGATATATAAGGGCTCTTTTTCGTTCTGTAAATTCAGAACCTCCAAAAAGACCCCATTTTATTTCCATTTGCTGACCAATAATCGTTTTCATTATTTGCTGTTCACGAGGATCAAGAAAATCTGTTAATTTCGGTGCATATGCTTGTTCAACATACGCCTTCCAATTCAATACCTGATTGATAAAATCTCTTTCCTCTGGTCGAAAGTGCTGGTAGATTGACATGTTTTTCACCTTACATTAAAAGCTAATAAAAAGGGACAGATTTTCTGAGCCTCTTTAACTAAGCTGTTTTATTCAGCATTATACAAACCATCTTGCAAGTTGTCCTAATCCTGCTGTAGCAAAGTTCAGAACCATAAATGCAACGATTGGTGAAATATCAATCATCCCAATGGATGGAATAAATCGACGGAAAGGCTCTAAGTACGGCTCACATATACGACCCAAAAATTGTCCAATTGCGGATGAGCGGGCATTTGGAAACCATGACATTAAAATATAAATAATAAGTGCCCACGAATAGTAATAAATTAACGTAGACAATATGCTAATAACGAAACCCATTTACCATTACCACCTCGTATGTTCAAATTCTTTTTCTTGAAGAAATTCTGATATACTGCCTGAAACCTCGACATTATCTGGTGTACAAAGAAAAATATCCATACCGACTTTTTGAATATCTCCGCCTATTGCATAGACCGTTCCGCTAAGAAAGTCAATAATTCTTCTTGCCTGGTCATGGTCAATGCGTTGTAAATTTACCACAACTGCTTTCCTATTTTTCAAATGATCTGCGACATCCTGAGCTTCTGCATATACACGAGGTTCGACTAATACAACTTTAGAGGACTTTTGGACGCTCTGTAAACTTACAACATTTTGCTTAGGCGGTGGTGAGAATGTTTTTTGTTTTTTTTCTGGTTCATATTCTTCTTCAAATTGATCCTCTTCGTTATCAGCATATTCATCATCTAAAAAGAAAAATGTTTTAAATTTAGATTTAATGCTCATATTTCGAACCTCCTATTCTTCCCCGACTAAGGCTGTCCCAATGCGAACCATTGTTGCACCTTCTTCAATGGCTATTGCATAATCATTTGACATCCCCATCGATAATTCTGTACAAGGTGCATTTTTTAGTTCTAAACGTTGAATGTCCAATTGAATATTCTTCAATTTACTAAAGCATTGACGTAAAAAGTTCTTATCCTCCGTAAAAGGTGCCATTGTCATTAAGCCGGCAATCTCAATATTCGAATATTGTTTCAATTCATCTATAAAGCTCATAACCTCTTCAGGAGCTAACCCGTGTTTCGACTCTTCACCGGATACATTTACTTGAACTAAACATTTTATTTTCTTATTTGCCCGTTTATTTATTTCTGTAGCCAGTGACAGGCGATCTAAAGAATGAATATAGTCTACTTTATCAATAATATTCTTTACCTTTCGTGTTTGCAGTGATCCAATAAAATGCCAAGTTGGCTTGTCCTGCAATGCTTCCCATTTAGCTGTTAGCCCTTCTTCGCGATTCTCTCCAAGATCTACAATTCCAGAGTCTAGTGCTTCCTTTGCTCTTTCAATGGATACATATTTGGTAACTGCAATAATTTTAATTTCTTCTGGACTGCGGTTAGACTGTTCACATGCTTTTGCTATTGTTTCATTGATGGTCTGTAAATTTTCTGCTACTTTCATTTCTTACAGAATAGCCTCCTTCCAGCCAATAAAGCTCATCATTCTTCCGGTACTACCCTGATCTCTACGATGTGAATAGAAGTGCTCCTTATGACAACTGGTACATAGATTCGTAATTAATATATTTTCCCTTTGAACCCCTGCCTTTACGAGGAGTTCTTTATTACATTGCTGTAGATTTAATTTATACTGATGATCACTGATTAAATTATATGGTTTTACATCGACATCTTCTAGTTTATTTTGCACTAATTTTATTACACGATCATCAACTATATAACAATTTTCGCATATACAAGGCCCAATTGCCACAAAAATGTCATTTGAATTCAATCCTTCTGTTTTGAATGCACGAACCATTTCCTCTGCAATTCCATTTACCGTTCCTTTCCATCCTGCATGGGCAATACCAACCGCACCTGACCCAGGATGCAGGAAGTAGAGCGGAACACAATCCGCAAACAAAAGAGTCATTAACATTCCATGCTCAAACGTATAAAATCCATCAGTCTGCTTAAAGGCATTGTCATATGAATTTGCACCCATTCCTTTATCAGCTGCGGTAATTTTCTTGATTGTTATTTCATGGGTCTGCTGGGCTCCTATCCAATGCTGTATAGGAAAATCAAGCTTTTCTGCTAAAAGAAGCCGGTTTTCATATACAGACTGCTCCACATCATTTACATGAAAACCGACATTTAAACTTGAATAATCCCCGCTGCTTTTGCCGCCATTCTTTGTTGTAAATCCTACAGTTAAGTTTGGAAATTTTTGGACCCAATCATCAATAATAAAATATTCTTTTTCTTTTAATCTAAATGGATCCATCTCAATACCTCTTTTATTTTATTAAATTATTCTATCACACAATGAAAACGCATCACAGTAAAAAAACATAATCATGCTTCTTCTTCATTCATTTTGTACTCAGTAGTTTCTTTAAAACGGACAAGTATTACATCTTCACCTATTTTCAATATGTTCTTCCAAGGAATTACGATGTCCTCATCTTTACCAAAAAAGCCAAGTATTTTACCTGAGCCGGAAATAATGATGGCATCAATCTTACCGGTTTGAAGATTGATTTCGATATCGCCAATATTGCCAAGCTTTTTCCCGTCAGCAACGTTTACCACATCTTTTATTTGAAATTCAGAGATTCTTACCATACCTTCACTCCTACAGTTCGCCTTATTTATCTATATGAGCAAATGTATACGAAAAATCACTTTATCTGCATTTTCTTAGAGAAAGACTTTTTTGCGAATAAAAAAGCTGCCTTTATTTGGCAGCTTTAGCTTTGTATATTTTTATTCATTTGTTTGATTGCTGCTTTCTCCAGCCTGGAAACTTGGGCCTGAGAAATACCAATTTCCTCTGCCACTTCCATTTGTGTTTTTCCTTGAAAAAATCGCTTTCTCAGTATCAGCTTTTCCCGTTCATTCAATCTGCGCATGCCTTCTTTTAGAGCGATTTCTTCAATCCAATTAATATCCTTATTCTTTTCATCACTCAACTGATCCATGACGAAGATCGGATCTCCTCCGTCATTATAAATCGGTTCAAATAGTGATACAGGATCTTGAATTGCATCAAGTGCAAAAACAATTTCTTCATGTGGAACATCAAGCTCTTTTGCAATTTCTTCTGCTGTTGGTTCGCGTGATGTTTTACTCATTAATCTTTCCCGTACTTGCAGCGCCTTATAAGCAATGTCTCTGAGTGATCTCGACACTCGAATCGGGTTATTATCACGCAAATAACGTCTAATTTCTCCGATAATCATCGGAACAGCATAGGTGGAAAATTTTACGTTTTGACTTAAATCAAAATTATCAATTGATTTCATAAGTCCAATACAGCCAACTTGGAACAGATCATCAACAAACTCGCCTCGGTTATTAAATCTTTGAATCACACTTAATACGAGGCGCAGGTTCCCGTTAACGAGTTTTTCCCGTGCGGATATGTCCCCTTCTTGTTGCATTTGCTTAAAAAGCAATCTCATTTCTTCGTTCTTTAATACTGGAAGCTTTGATGTGTCAACACCGCAAATTTCTACTTTGTTTCGCGTCAATCCATTTCCCTCCTTACAGGAGTTGCTGTACAAAAAACAGTATCTCCCCCGTAAGGAAAAATATGCACGCATGGAAACAAGCGAAAATAATCAAAGCAGAAAAAAACCTAACAAACCTTGGGAATCATCCCTATTCTTTGGTAAGAAAAATTTTTTTCGTTACACCATTTTGTTAAATTCCTTTTTCAATCTTTTAATAATTCGCTTTTCTAAACGTGAGATATAGGATTGCGATATTCCCAGCATATCAGCAACATCTTTTTGTGTTTTTTCTTCACCTGTACCTAGACCAAAACGCAGCTCCATTATTTGTTTTTCTCGATCTGAGAGCTGATGCAGGGCATTTAATAATAGTTTTTTATCCACACTTGCTTCTAAATCCTTTGTAATGATATCCTCGTCTGTGCCAAGCACATCGGAAAGGAGCAGCTCATTGCCATCCCAATCAATATTAAGTGGTTCATCAAATGATACTTCCGAGCGAATTTTGTTGTTTCTCCGTAAGTACATGAGTATCTCATTTTCAATGCACCGTGATGCATATGTAGCAAGTTTAATTTTCTTTTCTGGATTAAATGTATTTACCGCTTTAATTAAACCAATGGTACCGATACTGATTAAGTCCTCAATGTTAATGCCAGTATTTTCAAATTTCCTTGCGATATAAACAACCAACCTCAGGTTGCGTTCAATTAGAATTGACCTTGCGGCTTTATCACCAGTTGGGAGTTTTTCAATCAACAGTGCTTCCTCTTCCTTATTTAAAGGAGGCGGTAATGCTTCACTTCCGCCAATATAGTAGGTTTCATCGGCTTTTAAGCCCAGTTTAAACAATAGCTTATACCAATAATACGCGAGGCGCAGCTTGAATTTTTTCATCATTATTCCTCCTTTTGGCGGTTGATTAATATCATTTTGACTCTGTTTAGCTTGGTTGTTGATTTCCGTTCCAGGCACTTCGCTTTCCGCGGGCGACCGCCGAGCCTCCTCGACACTTCGTGTCTGCGGGGT
>Ga0180215_1000590_pt1 | contig 44939 bp, 37 predicted proteins | sample eDN3rd37CBELigBY_FD_128871 | JGI IMG/M metagenome (GOLD analysis project Ga0180215, IMG submission 128871) | Enriched backyard soil microbial communities from Emeryville, California, USA - eDNA 3rd pass 37_C BE-Lig BY (version 2) (version 2) | ecosystem: Environmental > Terrestrial > Soil >...
CTCCAGGCGGCCGCCGTCCTCGGCGCGCGCCGCGGCTAGCCCGCGCTGCGTCGCACGCGCACCAGCTCACGCCCAACGCACAATCGCCGCTTGCTCGGAGGGCGGACAGTGCCAAAGTCCAGGGGGCGACATCGCAATGTCGCCCTGCTCCCCGCCAGATGGATTCGGGTGGCAAACGAAGAGGGCGACATTGCGATGTCGCCCCTACCGGATTGGGACTGGGGAATCATTGATTGGGGATTTGATGGCCAGAATGAATAGATGCCTCCCGCCGCCGAACGCTTCGTCCTCGGTGACGAGTCGATCCCAGATGATCTGGAATCCGGCTTCTGCGAGCATCCGCAGGTTCTCTTCGCGACCGTAGTGGCTCCAGAACATGGTCGCGCCGCCGTCGAGCCAGTTGTCTTCGGTGTCGTCGGGGTTGTCGCCTGCGCCCATCGAGGCGAGCAGCAGGCCACCGGGAACGAGCAGTCGGTGGAAGTTTGCCAGCAGAGTGGGCTGTTCCTCGCGCGGGACATGGATGATCGCGAAGTAGGACACGATCGCGTCGAAACTGGCGTCGGGCAGGTCGAGCGTCACGAGATCGTCCTGGATGAACGTCGCGGTTGGGACATTCTCTCGCGCCAGAGCGATTTGTGCGGCCGAGATGTCGACGCCCGTCACCTGGAATCGTTCGCTCAGCGCTTGTGTGATTGGAACCCCCGCGCCACATCCGGCGTCCAGCACTCGCGCTCCCTCCGGCAGGCGTCGAGCGACTTCGCCCAGGAGTTCGACGTCCTTGCCATCCATGCGCCGGACGCGAAGGTACGTCTCAGCGAGGACGTCATATCCGTCCTGGACGATCCGCTTACCGGTCACTCGGTCGCATCCCGAACGAGTTCTTCGAGGGAAGCGATGTAGTCGGCAGGCAGGTGCAGGTCATGCGCACCGGCAAGGATCGGCCGGACATAGGCCTCGGTCGGGCGGAAGTCGCCGCCGGGGTTGGGGATGATATAGGTTTCGGCGTCAATGTCGTCTGCGACGGTCGTGACACGAACGGCGAAACGCTCGTACAGCCCCTTGTCGACGCCGGAGATGGCGTCGAGGTGCGCGAACTCCTCATCGGTGAGGTCGTAAAGGACGCCATAGACGGTCGAACCCTCGGCCGCCGACAGGTTACAGCCGCCAGTCTCCAGTTCCGGACCATGGCGCTCGAAGACGACGCGATGGCCGGTGATCGTGCCGATGGCTCCGCGACGAGCCGTTGGGACGAAACGCTGCATCTCACCTTCGTCCAGCAGCGTGCAGTAGGCAAAGTACGGCATTCTGACCTCCTCCCAAACCGTCGGATGTTCATCGTTAGCCTAGCACCAACCGAAGTCAGGTCGCGGAGGGAACGCAACAACGCCGGCCAGGAGTCTCCTCCTGACCGGCGTTGTTGTGCAGGTAGTGGTTAATCGTCGCCTGCGCTGGTTGCGACCGGGTACTGGGCTGGCCGCTGGCCTTCGACCCGCAGGTCAGGCAGCCAGTGGAGCCAGCGCGGCAGGTACCAGTTGCGGTTGCCCAGCAGCGCCATCGTCGACGGCACGAGGACCGAGCGGACGATCGTGGCATCCAGGAAGACTGCAACCGCGAGGCCGAAGCCCATCTGCTGCATCTCGACCAGGCTGCCGGCCGCGAAGGCCGAGAACACCGCAACCATGATCAGTGCCGCGCCGGTGATGATCTTGGCCGTTGACTGCAGCCCGACCGCAACCGACTCACGGTTGTTGTGGGTGCTGTCGTAGTGCTCGCGGATTCGGCTCAGCAGGAAGACGTGGTAGTCCATCGATAGGCCGAACAGGATGCAGAACAGGAAGATCGGAATCCAGGTCGCGATCACCGGCGTCTGCTGGAACCCGAAGATCTCGTTGCCCCAGCCCTTCTGGAACACCATCGTCAGGATGCCGTACGACGCGCCGACCGAGAGCAGGTTCATCAGGATCGCCTTGATTGGCACGACGATCGAGCGGAAGGCCAGCATCAGCAGGACGAACGACAGACCGAGGACGAACGTGAAGACGATCGGTGTCCAGGTGCGCATCGTCAGGTTGAAGTCGCGGTTGTAGGCGGCTCCACCAGTGACGTAGACATCTGCGTCGCTGGCCGTGAACGCGGCCGGGATCATTGAATCGCGCATCTCGTCGATCAACTGCTCGGCTTCCGGCGTCGAGCTATCGATCGTCATCGGGACCGACACCAGCGTCAGATCGCCAGCCTCGTTGATTTCGATTTCAGACGGTCCGTACATCGGGTCGGCGTCGAGCGCGGCCACCAGAGCGTTGACGTCCTGCTGGACCTCGGCGCTGTTGGCATCGCCGTCGATGACGATCTCAACCGGCGAGAGGATGCCCGCGTAGAACTTCTCACTCAGGATCTCGTAGCCGGTCTTGACCTCGGACTCTGGCAGCGACTCGATGCCCGTCTGACCGGTCTTCAGGTCAAGGTACGGGAGCGCGGCGGCAACCAGCAGGCCAATCGCGAGGACGGCGCTGATGATCGGACGGGCCATGACGGTCTTCGTGATCCGGCCCCAGAAGCCACCGTGCAACTTGTCGTCGTGGAAGCGGTTGGCAGCAGCCTGCTCCGCCGTGAGCTGGTCGTACTTCGGACGTCGCGGCCAGTCGAGCTTGTCACCAAGCAGCGACAGCATGGCCGGGATCAAGGTCATCGACGCAAGAACCGAGACGACGACAGCGATCATCGCGCCGATGCCGAGGCTTCGGAAGACCGAGATCGGGATGATGAACATACCGGCAAGGGCGATGACGACGGTCATGCCTGAGAAGACGACGGCCTTCGTAGCCGTGCCACCGGCAATCTCGATCGCCGCGTGCTTGCTGGCACCGTGGCGGCGCTCCTCGCGGTAGCGCTCGACGATGAACAGCGCATAGTCGATACCGACTGCCAGACCGATCATGACAATGATGTTCATCACGATCTCGGAGAGCGGATAGATCTGACCGATGATCGTGCTGATCCCCATCGACACGATGATCGACGTCAGCGCGACCAGCAGCGGAACACCGGCAGCCACCAGGGCACCGAAGACAACGACAAGGATGATGATCGCGATCGGCAGGCCGAACATCTCAGCCTTGGCAAGATCTTCCTCGGCGATCTCGCCGTAGATCTCTCCACCACTCAGGTCACCGACGGTCAGGACATCGATCCCCTGCCCACCCTGGGCTTCAACCGTGTCCATATAGAGCGAGCCGTAGTCGCTGACGTCGTCGTATTCACCAGCGAGCGTGACCGGGATGATCGTCGTCAGGCGATCCTCGGAGACCAGCCCCTCGGCACCTGGCACGTCGGCGGCCAGTGACTCGTAGTAGTTGTCGGCCGAGGCGACGACATCCGGCATGTTGCGCAGGGCCGCCGTCGTGTCGGCGACGACCTGCTGGAACGCAGGATCATCAACGGTTGTTGAGTCCGACGTAATGATGACGGTTTCGGTCAGTGGGTCGGAGCCGCGCAACCGATCTTCGATCAGATCGGCGCCTTTGACGGCTTCCGGATTGTTGGTGAAATCGTCCTCGCTGGTCAGCGGGTTAGAAAGACTTCCCGACAGGACCACCATCGCGACGATGATGAGAACCCACGCGCCGAGCGTCCGCCACGGGCGGCGCGCTGTTGTGCGTGCAATTCCAGCCGTTGAAAACAACGCCATTGTTGTGCACCTTCCCCTTCGAAGGTCTTCCCCACGGCCGGCACGATTGCCGGACCGAACAAACGACACCGCGAGAACCGAGACGAGCCACGTCCATCGTGAGATCGTCCGGTGCGCAACTCGCGGCTACCTCCAGCGCCAGTCGGTGACGCTAACCGTGTATCGGCGTCGCCGCGTCACGGATGGCGGCCAGCAGTGGCCCCTCCATCCGGTGCTTGGCGACGAAGGAGGTCGCACCGGCAGCCTTTGCCCGTGCGACCGTTTCATTATCATCATGCAGGCTCAGCATAACGATTGCTGTCTGCGGCAACGCGTTTCGCAATGCGCGCGTCGCGTCGATCCCGTCCATCCCGGGCAGTTCGACATCCATAATGATGACGTCCGGGCGGAGCGAGCGTGCCAGTTCGATTGCGCGCTCTGCATCACCAGCCTCGCCGACGACTTCGACATCTGGTTCGAGCGCGAGACGCATCATGAGGCCGCGCCGTACCTGTGGCTGATCGTCGACCAGCAGCAGCCTGATCACTGAACCTGAACTCCAACCTGGAATCGTCACACCTTTGTGCATCATTGCCCGCTCCATCGCAGGTATCCGTTCCGGCTCCGGCCGGTTCCCCACGCTCCATCGCGCCGCGTTTCCATCCCCGTTGACGGTCTTCGCGTTCGATGACATCAGGATACGATCCGAGCCCCCACGCAACACCGGACGAATGGTGCGATCGGTACTGAACCCTGTGACGGATCGGCCATCTCCGCCAAAAGTCGGAGATTGACGACGCTGTCACTCGTGCAGTCTCAGTGGAACTGCTACAGTTACCCGTTTGAAACCGGCATCGTCGCCCGATACTGCCGATACGATCGTGCGTAGCGTCCGACCCCGGCTTAATCAGACGCGATTCGACGCTGGAAGCGATCCACGGATGAAAACCGCATCAGTCACCATCGACGCCGAAGAGTACGGGGGCCTGCTGGAGAGCCGGCGCGTCCTGCGGACGTTGCTGCGCAATCTGCCGGTCATGATCTACCGTCGCCAGAACGATCCAGACTGGACGATGGAGTTCGTCTCCTACGGTTGCCTGGGACTGACCGGCTTTCCTGCCTCGGAGTTCATGTCGGGCCGGGTCGCGTACCGGTCGTTGGTCCATCCTACCGACCTTGAACGGGTCGAAGCAGGCATCCAGACGGCGTTACAGCAGCGCGAGAAGTTCGATCTGACCTATTGCATCTATGACCGCGAGGGCGCAACCCGCTGGGCGTGGGAGCAGGGTCAGGGCGTTTACGATGGCGATAACCTGATTGCGGTCGAAGGTTTCATGATCGACGTTACGGAGAGCGCGCTGGCTCGCGAACTGCTTGAAGAGCGGGTCGAAGAGCGCACCCGTGAATTGCACACACTCCTCGAAGCATCGCGGGTTATCGGGGCTACCCTCGACCTCGATGAGTTGTTCGAACGGGTCTTCGACCAGTTGCGAGCGATCGTACCGTTCACCGGCGCTGTGATCGTGCTGCGGGAGTCAGGTGGCTACTACCGCCGCGCATCGCGACACTATGACGGAACGGCACCACTCGAACCGCTCGGCTTCCGGTATGAGATGAATCTGGATGACCCGCTCGAAGGCCAACTGGCGCGCGGGAAGTCGATCATTATCCAGGATACGCTGGACGACTCGTTCCCCGCCCAGGCATGGCGGAAGAAGATTGGAGATAACCTCAATCACGCAACGCAGTTCGTTCGATCGTGGATGTCGGTCCCGATGTGGGCGAACGAGCAACTCATCGGCTTCGTCTCATTCTCCCATCGAGAACCAGGTCGCTTCACCGAGCGGGACGCAGCACTGATCCTCGCGATCGTGAATCATGTCGCCGCCGCGGTCGAGAATGCTCGCTTGCACGGTCAGGCCCGGCGACTGGCAGCCGTTGAGGAACGCCAGCGGCTCGCCCGCGAGTTGCATGACTCGGTTTCGCAGGCACTCTACGGTATCTCACTCGGGGCGCAGACGGCGCGGACGCTGCTCGATCGCGACCCGGTGGCAATCGCACAGCCGATCGACTACATCGTGGAGTTGGCCGACGCCGGGCTGGCCGAGATGCGGGCGCTGATCTTCGAGTTGCGGCCGGAGTCGATCGAGACCGAAGGTCTAGTTGTCGCTCTTGAGAAGCAGGCGTCTGCCATCCGGGCCAGACAACGACTCACGGTGGACCTCACCATCTGTGCCGAGCCGGACTGGCTCAACCTCGATCAGAAGGAAGCGCTGTACCGGATCGCCCAGGAGTCGATGCATAACGTCGTCAAGCATGCGCGCGCTACCTGGATTGGGCTGCGGCTCGCGTGCGGCCCCGACCAGCTGGTGCTGGAGATCGTTGACGACGGCAATGGCTTTGACACAAACCGTTCGTTTCCGGGACATCTCGGGTTGATATCGATGCGCGAGCGAATGACGAGAATCGGCGGGTCACTGGCTATTGAGAGCGAACCGGGCGCCGGCACAACCGTTCGCGCCACACTGCCGCGAAATCCATGACGTTACTGGTATGCTGTGAGGCGGCAACGATCAGTCGCTGACGATGTGTTCGCATCCCCGCAAAGAGGAGTCGCATGCCTATCCGCATTCTGATCGCTGACGACCATAGCGTAGTTCGCCAGGGTCTGAAAATGTTCCTCGCGCTCGACCCGGAGCTGGAGGTGATCGGCGAGGCCGAGAACGGCGCCGAGGCCGTCAAGCTGGCCGGAGAGCTCCGGCCTGACGTCGTCCTGATGGACCTGCTGATGCCGGTCATGGACGGCATCACTGCGATCGAGAACATCCGGGCGACGCTTCCGGATATCGAAGTCCTGGCCGTCACCAGCGTGCTGGAGGATACGGCTGTCATCCGCGCCATCCGGGCGGGTGCGATCGGCTACATGCTCAAGGACACGCAGGCCGACGAGCTCTGCCGGGCGATCAAGGCGGCGGCTGCCGGACAGGTACAGCTCTCGCCAGAGGCAGCTTCGCGCTTGCTGCGTGAGGTGCGCGCGCCCGAGAGCCCGGAGGCACTGACCGACCGCGAGACCGACGTGCTACGGCTGCTGGCTCGTGGACTGGCTAACAAAGAGATCGCCCAGGAACTCTCGATCGGCGAGAAGACGGTCAAGACCCACGTCAGCCACATCCTCTCGAAGCTTGGGGTCGCATCGCGGACCCAGGCGGCGCTGTACGCTGCGCGGGTTGGGCTGGTCCCGGCCGGTGAGGTGGGCGAACGGGTGTGAGCGGTACGAGCCGCGACGAAGTCAACGCTGCCGACCGGCTCGGACTCGACGTCCTCGCGAGCATCATGGATGTGTCGCTCGATGGCATCGCCGTCATCGATGCCAACCGTCGCTACGTCTACGTCAATCCCGCTGCCAGTCGAATTCTGGGCTACCCAGCCGAGGACCTGATCGGTCAGGATGTCCTGACGAATTTCCCAATCCGGCAGCACGATCAGGTCCTCGGTGTGTTGAAGCAGGCCGACTCCGGCACTCCTGGCCGCCATGACGCGACGATCGTGCTGCCCTCCGGCGTCGAGCGGCAGATCGAGTACTCCGACACGAGTTTCGAGGTCGATGGCGTCAGTCTGCGCGCCGCCATCTTCCGCGATGTCACCGAGTCGCGGCGGCAGGAGCGCGAGGCGCGGGTCCTTGCCGAGATCGCCGCGAGCCTGACGATCGATCAGCCGATGGAGGAAACGCTCGCCATCCTGACCCGCTACGTCGTGGAATCGACGATGGCGTGCGCCGCCGTCATCGGCCTCGTCGAACCGAACACAATGCGGCTGGAGACGTTCACCGTCCATGGCCTGCCGGAACGGTATATGGAAGAGATGCGCGTTCAGTGGCCGATGTCGCGCAACTCGGCAACCGTCCGCGCAATCGAGACGCAGCAGATCGATATTGTCGTCGATGCCCGCGCGCGGATGCTGGCCAACCAACAATACGCATCGGTTCACGACATCCTTGAAGAGGGTAGCTGGGATGCGCTGGCGGCTTTGCCGCTCGTCTATCGAGGTCAGTCACATGGGGCGCTCGTCGTTTACTACCCGAATCCCGGTCCACCCGACGATGAGATCGCCCTGCTGGCCGCGATCGCTGACGAAGCCGCAATTGTCGTCGAGAACAACCGCCTGTACGCGGAAGCGCAGGGTCAGGCCGCGATCGAAGAGCGTCAGCGGCTGGCCCGCGAACTGCACGATTCGGTGTCCCAGGCGTTGTATGGCATCGGCCTTGGCGCTCGAACGGCCAAGGCACTCATCAGTCAAGACCCTGCCAGGGCGGTGGCTCCGGTCGAGTACGTGCTGCAACTCGCCGAAGCCGGTCTGACCGAGATGCGCGCGCTGATCTTCGAGCTACGACCTGAGTCGCTCGAATCGGAGGGCTTGATCGCCGCGATTGAGAAGCAGGCGGCTGCCCTCTACGCTCGCCACCGGATCGTCGTCAACGCCGCCTTATGCGATGAGCCGTTGATCCCGCTCTCAATCAAAGAGGCGGTCTACCGTATCGTCCAGGAGGGGCTCCACAACGTCGTCAAGCACGCGCGAGCGACGGAAGTCGACCTCAAACTGGAGTGCGACGATGTCGCCGTCCGCTTCGACATCCGTGACAACGGCGTTGGCTTCGATGTCGTTGGCGAGTTCCCCGGTCACCTCGGCCTCCAGTCGATGCGCGAACGGGCCGCTCGGCTTGGCGGGCATGTCACCGTCGAGAGTGCTCCCCGCGCTGGTTCGCGGATCTACGGGTACGTGCCGTATCGCACATGATCATGATCTCCAATTGACAAGCCGCTGAAACCACGGTATTCTGCACCTCTTGTTGTCGAAACAGAGGTGAACGATGCTAGATGCTTTAGATTCGAAGGCGATTGGATTACTCCAGGCAACTGGAAGGATGTCGTGGGCGGAACTGGCCGCGCAGTTGGGACTGTCGGCTCCGGCTGCTGCCGAACGAGTGCGCAAACTGGAGGAGCGCGGGATCATCCGCGGCTTCTCGGTGCTGGTCGAACCGGATGCGGTGGGCTTCGATCTGCTCGCGTTCGTCGCTGTTGTCATCGACCGCCCGGAGCACCGCGCGGCGTTCCTGGCCTGGGTCAGCGACTGCCCCAATGTGCAGGAGTGTCACCACGTCGCTGGTGACGACGACTACCTGCTCAAGGTTCGCTGCCGCAGCACTCGCGATCTTGAGCGGCTCATCAGCGAGGAACTAAAGGGCATTCCAGGAATCGTCCGGACCCGGACGTCGATTTCGCTCTCGACGGTCAAGGAGACCGTCGCCTTGCCAATCGAGCCAACCAGAGACGCAGGATAACGACGATGCCTGACTACATCTCATTGCTGGGCAGGTCGTTCCTGCTCGGGCTCGCGATTGCCGCGCCGGTTGGGCCAACGAGCATGACGGCCATTCGACGCGGTCTGGCGACCGGCGCCTGGGCGGCCTTCTGGGTCGGGATGGGCGCGGCGCTGACCGACTTCTTCTACATCGCCGCGACCTACGCCGGGTTCACGCCGCTACTGGAGCGGGTGCCGGGTCTGAAGACCATTCTCTACATCGCTGGAGCAATCGTGCTCGGTCGGATCGCGATCGGCGCCATCCGCGAGGCACTGGCCGGGACCGGGACGCCGGTCATCGGCACTATCGAGTCAACGCCGGTTGAGCGCGATCGCTGGACGACGCTGCTGTTGCTTGGTATCGGTATCACGCTCGTGAACCCGGCGACGATCACCTACTGGCTCTCGGTCGGCGGGGCGTTCGTCGCAGCTAACCTGGTCGAACGCTCGTTCGCCGGTGCATCCGGCGCGATGCTGGCCATCTGGGCCGGAAGCGCGCTCTGGTTCTCGATTCTGGCCATCATCGTTGGCGTTGCCCGCGCCCGTATCGAACGTCTCCCCTGGCTCTTTCGCGCCGTCGGCCTCATCTCCGGCCTGATCCTCCTCGGCTTCGCCATCGCCTTCGCCATCCGCGGAGCGGAGAGGGTGTTTTAGCCATTAGCTGTTAGCCGTTAGCCATTAGCCTTTGTCCAATTGGCTATGATGGATAGCGTTCGCTCGTGTCTGTACCGTTGACGCTCAAGAGCAAATGGCTAACGGCTAACAGCTAATGGCTGAAAGGCTGCACCGTGTACTCCAGACTCCGGCCACTCTCGGCCGGTGACATCGTAGATGAGGCGATTGGGTTATACCGGCGGAACTTCCGGTTGTTCCTGTCGATTGGCGCGGTTGTGCTGATTCCGGCCGGGGTCGTTCAGCTTGTGCTGGCGCTGCTGGCGGGCGAAGCGGGGATGAGCATCTTTACGATCTCGTCGCTGCTCTGGTGGGTGTTGTCAGTCATCGTCTCGCTCGTCTCCTACATCGCCGTCATCTCGACGATGGCCGTGGCCGCGTCGGAACGCTGGCTCGATCGTCCCATGACGGTTAGCGAAGCCTTCCGGCGTGTGGCAGACCGAATCGTGCCGCTCGTTGGGTTGCTGCTGCTGTATGGCGGTGCGATCGTCGGGCTGTCGGTCACCATCGTTGGGATACCGTTCGCGATCTATCTTTTCGTGTCGTGGTTGCTCTCGGTCCAGGTGCTGCTGGTCGAGGGAACTGGCGTGCGAGCGGCGCTCGGTCGCAGTCGTGATCTCGTGAGCGGGCACTGGTGGCGGGTGGTCGGCATCGCCGTCCTGCTCGCGATCATCCAGGCGATCATCAGCGCCTTCTTCACGATTCCTGCGATGGTGTTTGGGGTCGGGAATGCGTTCAGCGATCCGGCCAGCACAGACGTCTCGCCACTGGTCGTCGCGCTCGACTCGATTGGAACAACTGCCGGGCAGATCGTCGTCGGTCCAATCGCCTACTGCGCGTACATCCTGCTCTACTACGACCTGCGCGTCCGCAAGGAGGGGCTGGACATTGAGATGACCGCCCGTTCGCTCGGGCTGATCGATGCGCCACCTTCTCCCCAACCCGGACAGCCGGCGTGAGACATGCTCGCCTGCTGGCACTGGCCGTCGCCGTCTCACTGGCCATCCTGACGATCGCTACCCCTGCGCGGGCGATGGATCTGGATGACTACCAGTCCGCGCTTGAATCCGCGAGTGCCGCGCTCGATGGCTCCAACGCGGATCGTGACGGCGCCCTGGCTGCGCTGCGTGCGATTGAGCCGGTCACCCTGCCAACCGGTGTAACCGTCGAACCTGACCTGTCGGCAATCGTCGCGGCGCTGGAGTCCGAGCCGCCCGACATCGCCGCCGCGCAACACGGGATCGACGCCCTGCTCGGCGCGCTCTCATTGGCAAGCGCATCAACCATCGACAGCGATGAGGCGCGCACGACGCTGGATGAGGTCCTCGCGCGCAAGGAGTTTCAGCCCACGCCGGAAGACGAAGATGACTCGCAATCCTTATCAGGTCGGTTCTTCGGCTGGATCGGTGGCCACATCGATCGATTCTTTTCCTGGCTCGATCGCATCATCGGGGGGCAGGGTGGTGAAGGTTCGCCGTTCTCGATTGTGCTGGCTGTCCTCGGTGTCCTACTGATTGTCGGAATTGTCGCGTTCGCGGTGCGCAGCGTCCGCGAGTCGCTAACGCCTGGCGTCGCACGGTTGACCGACATCGATGCCGAAGCGCACTACACCTCCGCACAGGCACGCGCCGAGGCTGAGCGGTTGTTCGCGGCTGGCGAGTATCGGGCTGCCCTGCGACTGCTCTACCTCGCGACACTGATTCGCTGGGAGGAGGCGGGGCGGCTGCGTTTCGACCGCTCGCTGACCAACCGCGAGGTCGTCGCGCGGGTGACGTTGCAGGGAGACGCATCGCTACTTGAACAACTCCGGCCGCTGGTCGATCGGTTCGATCGTGTCTGGTACGGCGGCGCGCAATGCACGGCGGAGGACTACACGCAGTTCGCCTCGCTGGCCGAGCGAGCCTGGGAGGCCGCCTGATGCCTGCTCGGAGCGGACTACCGGGGCGCGGGGCGATCGTCATCGGCGCGCTCGTCCTGCTGATCGCAATCCTGTCAGTCGTCGCTGGCCGGAACGAGACTGACGGCGTCGAGGGACCGACCTTGTCGATGCACGTCACGGTCGAAGATGGTGGCCGGGCGCTCTACATCTGGCTCAGCGAACTTGGCTACGACACTCGACCGCTTGAGTACCGTACCTACCAACTCTCTGATGACATCGATGCGCTCTTCGTGCTCTCTCCATCGACGGAGATCACGCCGGATGCCGCCTCCGACATCCTCGCCTGGGTCGAACGGGGCGGCACGCTGCTGGTCGTTGACGAGATACCGAATCAATTGTTCGACGACCTCGACCTGGGTCTCAACCTGCGCAGCGGCGCGGGCGACGAGGCCGTCCCGCTCCAACCACTCTTCATCGATCCGCCGCTCGAAACCGTCATCGCCGGAAGCCTGACCCGTTTTGATCTCCCCGATGCTGCATGGGCGCCGCTCCTTGGTAGCAGCAGTGGAGAGCCGATCGCAGCGGTCAGGGAGTATGGCCGTGGCCGCATTCATGTCCTGTCGAGCGAGCATCCGCTCACGAACGCGGGCATCGGCGAGGCCGATAACGCCGCCTACGTGCTGCATGTTCTGGCGGGCCTCCCGCCGGGCGGAACGGTGGTCTTCGACGAGTATCACCACGGGTTGACCGAGCATGGCACGCTGACACAGCGGCTGGTGCGCGAGCCGTGGGGTTGGGCGGTCCTCTGGGTTGTCGCCTGCACCTTCATCTGGCTGGCGTTCTCCGGCAAGCGTTTCGGGAAGGCGTTGCCTCCTCCACCGAGTTGGGCGCGCCGGTCGAGCGGCGAGTACGTTTCGACGCTGGGTGCGATGTTGCGGCGCGGCAAGCATGAGCACTGGCTGCGCGAGCACTACGCGTCGCAGGTCAAGCGCGCACTTGGGACGCGCTACCGCGTGCGTGCTGACCAACCGGCCCGCGAGTTCGTCGCGGCGTTGAGCGATCGCCGCGCCGACGCCACAGCGTTGGCCGTCCCGCTGGAGCGACTCGAAGCACCACAACCACTCGACGAATCGACGACGCTGGCGTTGATGCGTGAGGTCGAGGCGATCAGAAAGCAATTGGGTGGATGACAGGTGGCGAACGATTGATATTGCAGCCGTTGCAGCCTGAGACTGGATAAGGGGTGTTGTGATTGAGCGCACTGACGACGATTCGTGAGCGGTTTCTGGGTGAGGCGGAGCGGGCCGTTGTTGGTCAGGACGAGACATTGGAACTGCTACTGGTCAGCCTGCTGGCCGGGGGACACGTCCTGCTGGAAGGTGTGCCGGGAACGGCCAAGACGCTGATGGCGAAGACGCTGGCCGCGCTGTTGCGGGCGGAGTTCTCGCGCGTCCAGTTCACGCCGGACCTGATGCCGTCCGACATCCTCGGCACTAGTGTCTACGACCTGCAGACTGGCCGCTTCAACTTGCGGCGCGGGCCGATCTTCACCAACATCCTGCTGGCTGATGAAGTCAACCGCGCTCCCGCCAAAACCCAGTCGGCCCTGCTGGAAGCGATGGAGGAACGGCAGGTCACGCTGGAAGGCACCCGCCACCAACTCCCTGACCTGTTCATGGTCATCGCGACCCAGAACCCGATTGAGTACGAAGGCACCTACCCGCTTCCGGAGGCGCAACTCGACCGCTTCTTCTTCAAACTTCTGGTTGACTACAGCGACGCCGAGGTGGAGCAGGCTATCCTCGCCCGATATCATCGCGGGTTCGACGCCAGACACCTCGACGCGCTCCAACTTCAACCGGTCATCGACGAGCCGACGCTGGCGCACTTGCGGGCTGGCTGGCAGACCGTCTCGGTCGAAGCCGGTGTAATGAGCTACATCACCAGCATCATCCGCTCGACGCGCAACTCCAACGACATCCTGCTGGGCGCGAGCCCACGGGCCGGTATCGCGCTGCTGCTGGGCAGCAAGGTCCTGGCTGCGTTGAGTGGCCGCGACTACGTCCTGCCCGACGACGTCAAGCGCTTGACGCTTCCGGTCCTTCGGCATCGCATCCTGCTCAAACCGGAGGCGGAACTGGAAGCACTCACGCCCGACCTCGTCATCCAGCGGCTACTGGCCGGCGTCGAGGTGCCGCGCTAGATGAGCGTGCATGGCGCTGGGGAACCCCTCCCCAACCTCTCCCCTGGAACGGGTTCCTCATCACGCCGGTCGCTCGCATTCGTGCCGACGTTACGGCTGCTCTGGATCGGGCTTGGATTAGCGGTCCCGCTGTTGTTGGCAACCGTGATCCCCGGTTTGGAGTGGGTCGCGCTGGCCTACTTGCTGGGTGCGATCGTCATCGTGATCCTCGATGCGCGCCGTTCGCCGCAGGCCACGCAGTTCGAGGTCGAGCGAGTTCACGACCCACGCATCTCGCTGGCCGAAGACAATCCGGTTGAACTCAATGTGCGCTGGGTCGTGCCGGGGATGACTGGTCGCCCGAGAACGCTCCGGGTCCGTGACGAAGCGCCGGTCGAGATTCCTAACGACGGGACGATCTTTGACGGCACGATCTCACCGAACCAGACGTGGACGGGTCTCTACCACCTCTCGCCCCGTCGTCGTGGTGACTACCCGTTTGGCGCGATCGTCCTGCGGGTCGCCTCGCCGCTGGGGCTCCTGCTCTGGCAGCATCGTTTCGAGTTCGATGACTCCGCCCGCGTCTACCCCAACCTGCGAGCGATCGCCCGTTACGATCTGCTTGCCCGGCGGGGGCGGCTCGAAGAGGCCGGCCTGCGCCGAACCCGGCGCTTCGGCAGCGGGACCGAGTTCGAGCGCCTGCGTGATTACCAGCCGGACGATGACTACCGCCGCATCAACTGGAAGGCGACCGCTCGCCGCCGCCAGCCGGTGACGGTCGAGTACGAGACCGAGCGCAGCCAGAATCTCGTCATCGTCCTCGACACGGGTCGCCTGATGGGTACGCCGGTTGGCTACATGCAGAAACTCGACTACGCCGTCAATGCCGCGCTGATGCTCGCCTATGTCGCGATGGAGATGGGCGACAGGACCGCGCTGCTGGTCTTCACCGACCGCACCGAGCGCTTCGTCCCGCTCGGTCGTGGCCAGCGGCAGTTTCAGATCCTGCTGGACACGCTTTACAAGGTCGATACCCAGCCGATTGAGGCCGATCCGACCCGGGCTTTGAATGACCTCTTGCGTCGCCAACTCAGACGCTCGTTGATCGTCGTGTTTACTGACGTCGCCGAATCGGTCGAACCGACGCCGCTACTGACCTCGCTCGGCCAGCTCGCCCGCCGTCACCTGCCAATGTGCGTGATGGTCAGCAACCCCGACATCACCCGGCTAGCCGCCGCGCCACCCAGTGACACCCGCGCTGCCTACGAGAAGGTCATTGCCCAACGCCTGCTCGACGAACGCCGCTCGTTCACCGAGCGCCTCGAACGACGCGGCGCCCTCGTCCTCGACACCTCCGCCGATCAACTCACGACTGGTCTGATTAATCGGTACCTGGAAATCAAAGCGCGGACGCAGTTGTAGTAGTTAGCTGATAGTCGTTAGCCATTAGCCATTAGCCTGTTGGTGCGTGTCAAGCGGGTCGAACCGTTCCACACATGACAATAGGCTAACGGCTAACGGCTAACGGCTAACGGCTAATGGCTAACCGCTACTCCTCTATCCTGCGGAATAAAGCCAGTGAGCGGCCTTCGAGGGGGTAGAGGGCGCGGGAGTCAAACAGAACTGGCTCCGCGTCTGGTTCAGGATGCGCGGTGTCGAAGACGCGCTCCCAGCGGTAGGTTGAGCGGGACGACGCCATGACGAACTCGAGCGGGTCGTGGTGGGCATTGATCAGCAACAACAGCGTGTCGTCGATGATTCGGTCACCATTGGCGTCGAACTCGTTGAGTGCTTCGCCGCCGAGGCGGACGCCGATCGTCCGCACCCAGCCTGCCTCCCACTCCTCGTCCGACATCTCCTCGCCGTCTGGCCGGAACCATGTGATGTCGCGGATATCGGAACCGTGGATGCGGCGGCCCTGGAAGAACTTGCGCCGGTGGAGGATGGGGTGCGCCTTGCGGTAGGCGATCAGCCGGCGGGTGAAGTCCAGCATCGACTGTTCGCGCTCGCTCAGGTTCCAGTCGTACCAGGAGATTTCGTTGTCCTGACAGTAGGCGTTGTTGTTGCCCTGCTGCGTGCGGCTGATCTCGTCGCCGCCGCAGAGCATCGGCACCCCCTGCGAGAAGAACAGCGTCGCCAGGAAGTTGCGCTTCGAGCGCTCTCGGGCTTCGATGATTTCCGGGTCGTCCGTCGGCCCTTCAACGCCATGGTTCCATGAAATGTTGTCGTTGTGACCGTCGTTGTTGTCCTCGCCGTTGGCCTCGTTGTGCTTCTCGTTGTAGGAGACGAGGTCGTGGAGCGTGAAGCCATCGTGGGCGGTGATGAAGTTGATACTGGCGTACGGTCGTCGTCCGTCGTCCTGATAAAGGTCGCTGGAGCCAGTCAGCCGATAGGCGATCTCGGCCATCAACCCTTCGTCGCCCTTCCAGAAGGCCCGCACCGAATCGCGGTACTTGCCATTCCACTCGGTCCAGAGGACCGGGAAGTTGCCGACCTGGTAGCCACCCTCGCCGACGTCCCACGGCTCGGCAATCAGTTTCACTCGCGAGAGGATTGGGTCCTGGTGGATGATGTCGAAGAAGGCCGAGAGCCGGTCGACATCGTGCAGTTCCCGGGCGAGTGTCGAAGCGAGATCGAAACGGAATCCATCGACATGCATCTCGGTCACCCAGTAGCGCAGGCTATCCATCACCAGCTTGAGCGTATTCGGGTGCAGCATGTTCATCGAGTTGCCGGTGCCGGTGTAGTCGAAGTAGAAACGCTCGTCGCCCGGCACGAGCCGGTAGTAGGCGGTGTTGTCGATGCCCCGGAACGAGAGCGTCGGACCCATCTGGTTGCCCTCGGAGGTGTGGTTGTAGACCACGTCAAGGATGACTTCGATTCCGGCTCGGTGCAGGGCTTTGACCATCTCCTTGAACTCACGAACCTGCCCACCATCGTCGCCGCAGGATGAGTAGCGGGCGTCGGGCGCGAAGTAGTTGGTCGTGTTGTATCCCCAGTAGTTGGTCAGTCCCTTCTCGACCAGATGGCCGTCATCGAGGAACTCATGGACCGGTAGCAACTCAACGGCCGTCACGCCGAGGCTCGTCAGGTAGTCAATTGCGACCGGGTGAGCGAGTCCGGCGTAGGTGCCGCGCAGTTCCTCAGGAATAACCGGGTGCTGCTTCGTGAAGCCTTTGACGTGCACCTCGTAGATGATCGACTCGTTCCAGGGTCGTCGGACTTGCCGATCGCCTTCCCAGTCGAACTCTTCGTCGATGACAATTCCCTTGGGCATCCCTCGGGCGCTGTCGTTCTCGTCGAATGAGAGGTCACCGTCGGGGTGACCTAGCTGATAGCCGAAGACTGGCTGCGACCAGTCAACCTTCCCGGCAATCGCCCGGGCATATGGGTCGATCACCAGTTTGTTCTCGTTGAAGCGCAGTCCACGCTCCGGTTCGTATGGTCCATAGACCCGGTAGCCGTAGAGTTGTCCCGGTTTGATGTCCGGCAGATAGCAGTGCCAGACATGCGCTGTGACCTCCGGTAGCCGGATACGCTCGGTCTCGCCTCGCCCTGCCTCGCTGTTGAAGAGGCATAGGTCAACCCGTGTTGCGTTCTCTGAAAAGAGCGCGAAGTTAACGCCTTTGCCGTCCCAGTGCGCGCCGAGTGGGAACGGTCGTCCTGGTAGAACCTTTCGCGCCACGATTTCCCCCTGTATTGATGCAACCAACCGTCGCTGGACACCATTGTCTGGCCGATTGGCTTATGTGCCGATCCTGCGATGGCTCGTAACGCAGGTTAGGTGCCAGTCACTGGGCACGAAACAGTCTGCCTGTCAGCCCCGTTCGGCCTGTGGCTCGGCATGTGCGAGCCATTCTGCAAGACCAGCATGCAGCACGGGAAGGACGCAGCCTTGGCACTCCGCGATCTCTGGTATGAGAACACCATCATTTACTGCCTTGACATCGAGACGTTCATGGATTCAGACGGTGATGGGGTTGGCGACTTCATCGGCGCGACCCGTCGGCTCGACTACCTCTGGGGCCTTGGAGTGACCTGCATCTGGCTGATGCCGTTCTTCCCTTCTCCCGGTAAAGACGATGGTTACGATGTGGCGGATTTTCTCAGCGTCGATCCTCGGCTCGGGACGCTGGCCGACTTCGTCGAGTTCGTCCAGGAGGCCAGTGAACGTGGCATTCGCGTCATCATGGACATCGTCTTCAACCACACCTCCGACCAGCATCCGTGGTTCCAGGCCGCTCGCAGCGATCCCAACTCGCCCTATCGTGACTACTACGTCTGGCGCACTGATGACCCCGGCGACACCAGCGATCAGGTCGTTTTTCCCGGTGTTCAGAAGGGCATCTGGACGTTCGACAAGCAGGCGAAGGCCTGGTATCTGCATCACTTCTATGAGTTCCAGCCCGACCTGAACATGACGAATCCGGCTGTCCGCGACGAACTCAGGAAGGCGATGGGACTCTGGTTGCAACTTGGCGTGGCAGGCTTCCGGATCGACGCCGCGCCGTTCATCATCAACCCCGAAGGCGTCTCATTCCCGAACGCCGTTCGCGATCCACATCAGTACCTGCAGGAGATGCGTGACTTTGTCCAGCACCGTCGGGGCGACGCGATCCTGCTGGCCGAGGTCGACGAAGGCCCGACCGTCATTGGCGAGTACTTTGGCGGGGGGAATGAGTTCCACCTGCTGTTCAACTTCCTGCTGAACCGGGACTACTTCCTCGCGCTGGCGATTGAGCGGCCCGATCCAATCTCGGCGTCGCTGCGTGACCTTCCCGCGATCCCGGCGCAAGGGCAGTGGGTCAACTTCGCCCGCCACCACGACGAACTGAACCTGAGCCGGCTGATGGAGCGGGAGAAGGAAGAGGTCTTCGCTGCCTTCGGGCCGGACCCGAATATGCAGATCTACGATCGTGGACTACGCCGTCGGCTGGCGTCGATGATGAACAACGATCGGCGCAGGCTGGAGATGGCGTATAGCCTGCTCTTCTCGCTGCCCGGGACACCGATGATCTTCTACGGCGAGGAGATTGGGATGGGCGAGAATCTGGACCTGCCCGAGCGGTTCGCGGTTCGGACGCCAATGCAGTGGTCGGACGGTCCAAACGCGGGATTCTCCGATGCGCCGGAAGGGGAGATCGTCCGCCCCGTCTCGACCGACCGCACCTACGGCTACAAGAAGGTCAATGTGACGCGGCAGCGCCGGGATCCGGAATCGATGCTCAACTGGTTTGCCTCGCTGGTCCGTGCTCGCAAGGAGTCGCCGGAGTTCGGGTGGGGTAGTGCCGTCGAATTGAAGACGAACGCACCGACCGTCTTCGCCCACTGTTCGAGCTGGGATGACGCGGGTATCGCCGTCGCGATCCACAATCTCTCTGGAGAAGCCTGCGAGGTGACGATCGACCTTGGCGACTGGGAGCGCGAGCAACTGGTGGATCTCTTCGGAGACCGCCTGTACGAGCCACTCTCAGCAAAGAACGCGACGATGCAGATGGAGGGCTACGGCTACCGCTGGCTGCGCGTCGGGGAACTGCGCTGATCGTAGAGTCTGCAAGTCGGGAATGACGAACTGGGTAAGAAAAGCAACGAGGCGAGCAATGCTGCTCGCCTCGTCATTCGTCGGTAGTACAGAATCCAGCCATGGGTCAACTACTTCTTGAAGAGTGAGACCCAGTTTCGCTTGCCACGCAATCGCGCGAGCTCCTGCTGGTTGTACTCAATCGACTTCATCGCCGTGTATGGATCGACCATTGATCCCGCCTCCTGTTTGCTATCCGCGTCGATGCCGCATGTCGGTCCGCTCCGTTGCGTTCGATTGACCACATCGTCAATCACCGACAGACATATCGTAGGTGAGGACCGGACTTCGCACATCGGCGGTTGGACGTGCTTTCATCCTGACCTTCCGGACAGGTGCCGTATCTACCCGTTCGCCATCCTTGTGATGCTTCTGTGATGGTCCGATTCCCACAACATAATCACCGCTTGCTACGATGCGTTCACACGATCGAGTCATCAATAGCGGGGGTTCCAGGGGCGCCGGTCGGTCGCCGTTCTGCGGTGGCTGATCGCGATCGTCGAACCGTGCCAGGTGTGGTCCGGCAGCCCCACGCGACGGATCGGATGTTGGCGCGGTATCATAGGCGTTCAACACATCGACTGTCGCAAGGACATGCCTGCAGATGAGCAACTCTCGCTTTCCACGGCCGATCGATCCGGACGGTCAACGCAAGATCGCGCCGACCGATATTTCCCAGTTCATCCGTCTCGATCAGTGCGAACGCTACCTGCGCCTCCGACTGCACGAGCGCGCGTTTGGCCAACGCTTCATGACCGACTACGATGTCACACCGCAGTCGATTCCTGCCCTGCTGACGCGCTCCGGCTCCGACTTCGAGATCCTCACCGAGGCGACGGTGTCGACACGCTTCTCATCCGAAAACTACGCCCGACAGAAGCAAGAGTCCGGTTCGCGTGCCGCCGACAACGAGCGGTTGGTCGCTGCCGCGAGAACGGTTCCGGCTGGCTCGACCAAAGTCATCTTCCAGCCGCGTCTCGAAGTCGAACTGGATGGCTGGTTGATCCGGGGCGACGTTGACATCCTCCGCTTCGAACGGGACACCGCTGGACGACTGACGATCACGATCGCCGACATGAAGGCGTCCCGGTCGGCCAAGGTCGAGCATCGCGTCCAGGTTGCCTTCTACGATGCAATGCTCACGAAACTGCTGACTGAGAACGGCGTGCCGTTCGCAGAGATACAGATGGGCATCCTCTATCGCGGCCCGTCGGAGGCCGACGACGAACAACTCGAAGATGAAGAACGCAAGAAGCGCGAGGAGCAGCGGGAGGCTGCCCGCACGCTCTTCGGCGTCGAGAACGCGCTCTTCGAGCGAGTCGCCAATCCGGAGCACTACCTGCGTGCGGTAGAGGATCTCGTCACCGGAGTTGACTCACGCGCGGTCCAGATCGCCGAGTTGCCCTTCGATCAGGTGGGCTATCACCTCGGCTACAAGTGCGATGGCTGCATCTACTCGGAGTTCTGCATGAAGTGGAGCGCCGAGTTCGACGACCTCTCGCTGATCCCGCACCTGACGGTTCAGCAGAAGAACTCACTTCGCCGGTCAGGCGTCACGACGACCCGTGATCTTGCCGCGATCAAGCAACCGCTCCCCGACGAGCCAGCGACGATCCAGCCAGCGCCGGGCTTCGAGGCGCTGGCGAAAACGCTGGCCGCGACCTGGCCAGTCGGGCCCCGGCTCGATGAGTTGATCCATCGTGCCCACCGCTATCGCAGGTTCATCAACGAACCGATCGAGTCGATCGGCTACATCCCGAGCAAGGGCTACGGCTCGCTTCCGTATTCCGATGCTGGTCACAATCCCAACCTCGTCCGCATCTACATCGACGCCCAGAACGATTACCTCCACGATCGGCTCTACCTGCTGGGTGCGCTGATTGTCGGGTCTGAGGATGGTGTCGAGACGCCGGAGCGTCGCCGCTCGGTGGTCGTGATGTCGGACGCGCCACCGGAGGACCCGGCTACTGAGGAACGGTTGCTGGTTGACTGGGTTCGCGGAGTGCTCGGTGGGTTGGCTGAGGTGGCCGCTCCGGATGAGGACGGCCTGCCGCGAGCGCCGATTCACCTGATCTTCTACGACAAGATGCAGCAGTCGATGCTGCTGGAAGCGCTCTCGCGCCACTTCGCGACGATCGTTGAGGCAACGCCGCTGTTCGACTTCATCACCCAGATCGCCGCGTTCGACTCACCGGTCGCAACCTTCCTTGAAGACGAGATTCGCGAGTTGAAGAACTACCCGATGGTCTGCCAGTCGCTGCAGTCGGTAGCGGCCTATCTCCGCTTCAACTGGAACGAGCCGGAGGAGTACCGCAGGCTGTTCCGCGTTCGCATGTTCGACTTCTGGGGCAAGTTGGAGCGCGACGAGAGCGAGGCCTGGTACACCGCCAGGTCGCGCTTCAACAGCTTCATCCCGCTCGAGTATGCGTACGCCGCCTGGGGTGAACTAGATGATGCCGACGACGCAGACCCGGATGACTACCGCCGCTTCCGGGGCGTTGATGCCGGTCTGATCCAGCGGTTCCAGCAGCGGAGACTCGAAGCGATCGAGCACGTCGCGAAGGATTTCCGGGGCAACAAGCAGACGGTCAAGTCGTCGTTCGAGATTCCAAGCCTCGCCGAATTTGAGGACCGATCGCACGAACTGGCCAACGCACTGCTGGAGTTCCTGACGATCGAACGTCACACCGAACTGGCTGCATGGAAGAACGCGCGGCTGGCTCCGCCGGAGCGGCGCGTTCTGGCCGGTGAGGCGCTGGTGGTCCGCTACGTCGAAGCCGACCAGGAACCGGGCGTGGCCGCGCTGAACCAGCAGAATCAACGGCGGAACGAACTCCGCGAGAAGTACCGCGCTGAGTACCGCGAGCAGCACCCGGACGCCAAGCGCGTGACGCTGCCGAAGGAGCAGAAGCAGGCGTCCGACTGGAGTCAGGACGGCATGCAGTTCTGGCTGCGGGTCGAGACGGACGATGTCGACTGCGATCTTGAAGAGATCCTCAGCCTGACGACCTTCCGCGAAGATGATTCGCTGATTTTCTTTCCGCGCTGGGCTGTCGATTCACGCCTGCCGGAAGCAGAGCGCTATCTGTTCACACCAACGGCCAAGCAACTGCTGTACGGGATGCGTGTACGACTGAAGAAGATCGTCGTCGATCGACCGAGCGGTGGCCGCGCGCAATCGGCCAAAGTCCTGGTTGAGATACGGAACGTGCATGGCCGTGGGGCCAACGGGTTCGTCTTCGGTACGACCGCGTTCAACGACCTGCCTCTCGTCCCTGACGCCGTCTACACGCTCGATCCCGACCCCACGAACTGGTACGGCTCGCACCTTGTCGATGTCGTGAAAGGCCTTATCTCAGGCGGCGTTAATACACTCTTCGATTGGCTTGCCGACACTGATGCGCTCGTCGCGCTGCGGCACGACTGGCCGGAGGCAGCGGCGGAGGGACAGCGCCGGTTCCTGGCGGGACTCGATGCGCTCGATGCTGCCGGAGCGCTGCATGGGTTCGAGCCGGGCAAGCGTGACTTCATCGCCGGGCATGGTGATTCGCCGGTCCTGCTCGTACAGGGGCCGCCCGGAACCGGCAAGAGTTACTCGACCGCCTTCGCGACCTTCGCCCGCATCCAGGGGGCGATGGCGGCCGGTATCCCGTTCCGCACCTTCCTGACCTGTAAGACGCACGCCGCGACCGACGTGTTGCTCGACAACATGGTGACGGTCCAACTGAAACTTCACGAGGTCTTCAACGAGCAACCTGAGATCGCGGAGCGCTTCTTCGATCGGCGCTTGCTGAGTGTCCCGCTCTTCCGAGTGCGCCCGCGTGGCTCAGTTGACTACCCGATCGTTGCCTTGCCTGCCGACCGCGACAAGGAAAAGGGGCAACCCGGCGCGATCGACCGGATCATGGAGAACGAGTGGGCGATTGTCGCGTCTCCACCCGCCGGAACGCGCGGCGCGATCAAGGACAAGTGGGGCAAGGAAATCTTCGGGCATGAGGTCGCCGACTGCCTGATCCTCGATGAGGCGTCGCAGATGAATCTGCCCGAGGCGATTCTGGCCGCGTTGCCGCTGAAGCAGGATGGCCGCCTGATCGTCGTTGGCGATCATCGCCAGATGCCGCCGATCGTCAAGCACGCATGGTCCAGCGAGCCGCGCCGGACTTTCCAGGAGTACCGCTCCTACGAGTCGCTCTTCGAGACGCTGTTGCCGCTTGGCCTGCCGATCATTCGCTTCGGGGAGAGTTTCCGGCTGCACGCTGATATGGCCGAGTTCCTGCGCCGTGAGATCTACCAGCAGGACCAGATTCCGTTCCACTCGAATCGAAAGGCGACCCTCGGGACGATTCCGCACGACGACTCGTTTATCGAGGCAATCCTCAACCCGGACTACCCACTGGTTGTCATCGTCCACGACGAAGCAGGCTCACAACTTCAGAATCCGGTCGAGCGGGAGTTGATCACGCCGGTTCTGAAGGTGCTGGCGACGGTTCCGGTTGTGAAGGGCCACGACGGACTGCCACGGAATGGCCTCGACCCTTACGAGGGACTCGGGGTCGTCGTTCCGCACCGCGCCCAGCGCGCTGCGTTCATCGAGCATGTCCCGGAAGTCGTCCACTATGATCGGGATACAGGTTCTATCCTCAAGAGCGCCGTCGACACCGTCGAACGGTTCCAGGGAGACGAGCGGATTGCGATGGTCTACACGGCGACCGAGAGCGACCCGCAGTACCTCGTCGCGGCCAGCAAGTTCCTGATGGACCCGCGCCGGTTGACGGTTGCGCTGAGCCGCGCCAAGTCGAAGATGATCGTCGTCGCCTCGCGCTCCGTCTTCGGCATCTTCAGCGCCGACGAGGAGACGTTCGTCAACGCCCAACTCTGGAAGAACCTCCTCCGCGAGACCTGCACGATCCCCCTCTGGGACGGCACCCGCCAGGCCAATGGAACCACGGTCAATGTTCAGGTCTGGGGGAATCGGAACGGAAACGAAGGATGAGTGCCGAGTGCCACGTGCCAAGTGCCGAGTGAATTGGCAGGGCCAAGACAGTGCCGCGCCTTTACTCAGCACTTGGCACTCGGCACTCGGCACTCGGCACTCGGCACTTTCAACTTAGCACTCACCACCGTCACTCAACCGCCCGGACAATCACCCTTCGGAAGTACGTTTCGGCGCTGCCGATGTGCTTGAGGATGCGGCGGATGGGCCAGTCCCCGTTGGGGGGTTCGCGGTCGAGGATGTCGTCGGGCGCGCCGATGAGAGCGCCTTCGAGTGCGCCGTGCTGCTGCCAGCAGAGGCCCAGTAGTCGGGCGGTTTCCGATTTCGGTCGTCCGCGCCAGAGCGACCATTTGCGAATCTGATCGGTGTGCTCGCGTTCGTGGTGGCTGAAGCGCATCAGCAGGAAGCGGACATCGATCGTGCAGTCAGACCAGCGAGACGGCGCCCGTAGTTCGACGTCGCTGAGGTCGCTCAGCTCGGCGATGGCATGGTCGCGGATCTCGTCGAGTTCGTGGATCAGGTCGGCGAGCGACGCGCCCGGTCGCTCGATCTGGAGTTCGTCGTCGGGCAGGTCTCCGTGCGGTTCGCCGGCATGGAACTTCGCCAGCGCGTGCTTCGCGTCCATCGTGTAATACCGCTCGACGACGATCAGGTGCTCGAGAATCTGACGGAGCGACCACTCGCCATCGGGCAGGCCGGTGCGATCGTCGAGGTCGTCGTCCGAGAGGCCCGCCAGCGCCGCGTGGAGATCACCGCGGGTGACCATGTTGCGTGCCCAGATCAGGTGGGACGCCGTTCGATTGACGCCGAGGTCGTTGCGCAACAACCCTTCGATCTGGATCAGATGTTCTTCGAGGTGGTCGGGACGGCGCAGGAAGATATCGCGGACGGCCGCGCCGGTCGTCTTGCCGTCGCCGCCGGTCATCATCGTTTCCCAGGTGAAACTGGTCGGCAGGTTCATCTGCGCTTCGGTGATGCCGATCAGATCGCGTTCGTGCTTGCGTCGCGTCGCGCGAAGTTGGCTGAGTATCGAGCGAATCTCGGACATGATGGCTCCCTTCGGCGACGCCATGCGACTGTATAGATCAGATGTTCGCATCGTACGTTCACTGTCGGTGCGCGTCAACTGTACTTCACGAATGCAGCGCTCTCGTGGACAATGCCGGCAGGCAGGCGGGATGCATCTGGAGGGTGGCGGATGGCTAACGGGGATATCGTCTTTGTCAATGGGCTCGTGCGGACACTCGATGACAATCGACCGACTGCGGATGCAGTGCTCGTCCGTGACGGACGGGTCGCACTCGTAGGTGATCTTGACGAGGTTCGCGCAGCGGCTGGTGCGGCGCGCGAAGTCGACCTGGGTGGCGGGACGTTGATGCCGGGGTTCATCGAGAGCCACAACCACTTCATGGATGCCGGACAGGCGTTCGCCCAGGTCGATTGCAGGGGTAGCGCGGTCGGATCGATTGCGGAACTTCAGCGAGCGCTGCGCGAACGGGCGATGCAGACTCCGGCTGGTGAGTTTGTCCTGGGCCGTGGGTACGACCAGACCCTGCTGGCCGAAGACCGTCACCCAACCCGTGCTGACCTCGATGAAGCGGCACCGGACCATCCCGTCATCATCTGGCACATCTCCTATCACGGCCTGGTCGCCAATTCGGAAGCGTTGCGGCGGGCTGGGATCGACCGCAACACGCCGGATGTGCCGGGTGGTGAGATTCTGCGTGACGAGCATGGCGAGCCGACCGGCGTCTTCCTCGAAAGCCCGGCGATGGAACTCGTCTCGGGTCAACTCGGCGCGCCGACGATCGACACGCTACGGGCTGGTCTGCGCAACTCGCGCGACCAGTTCGTGCCGACTGGCGTATCGGCCGTCCACGATGCGTTGATCGCAACTCGCGAGAAGGTCGACGCCTACGCGCAGGCGATGCTGGCTGGGGAACTGCCGGTGCGGGTCTACATGATGATCGCGCCTGAACTGTATGACGGCGAACTGGAGGGACAGTCCGGTGACCTCGGGCCATCCTATGGGCTGCCTGCGGGACGGTTGATCGCCGGACCGGTCAAGTTCTTTCAGGACGGCGCGATCCAGGCGTATACCGCCTCGCTGACGCAGCCGTATTTCGACGCGCCGGACCGCTACGGCGTTAAGATCTATGAACCCGCTGAACTGACTGAGATGGTAGGACGTCATCACGCGGCTGGCCGCCAGATCGCGATCCATGGCAATGGCGACAGCGCGATCGACGATATCCTCGACGCGTACGAGGCGGCACTGACTGCACACCCGCGCACGAATCATCGGCACCGAATCGAGCATTGCCAGACCGCCCGCCAGGATCAACTCGAACGGATGGCGCGGCTTGGTGTCGTATCGAGTGTGTTTGCCAACCATCTCTGGTACTTCGGCGACCGGCATCTGTCGCGTTTCCTCGGGCCGGATCGCGCCAAGCGGATGGAGCCGCTGGCCAGCATGACTGCGCTCGGCATCCGCTGGGGACTGCACTCCGACTGCCCGGTGACGGAAGTGAACCCGCTGCTCGGCATCTGGTTGGCCGTGAACCGGAAGACGTCCGGTGGACAGTCGATCGGAGAGAGCGAGAAGGTCGGAGTCGAACAGGCACTCCGGGGATTCGGACCGGACGCTGCCTACCTCGGGTTCCAGGAACAGCAACTCGGCACGATCGCGCCGGGGTACTTCGCCGACTTCGTGATCCTCTCCGGCGACCCGGCGGCCGATCCTGAAGGCATCAAGGACCTGACCGTTCAGGCGACGGTCATCGGGGGTGAAGTGGTCCATGAGGCACCGATGGCGGGTTGAGCAGGCGACAGGCGGTACAATTGCTCACATAGTCGATTTCACTCAGCCGGCCGAGCGGTGCCGGCCTGTACGACACCAGCCTCGTGGCACCCGTTTGTGCCGTGACCGAGGCTCCCTGAGAGGGACAGCGGTTGACTCGCGCTGGTATCGGAGGGAACCCCGTCGCCGGTAGCGATCGGCAGCTTGAACGGAGCGCCCGCAAGCAGCAGGCGGTCGCCTCGCTCGGGTTGCGGGCACTCGGGCGTGGCAACCTGCAGGACCTGATGGACGCTGCCGTCCAACTCGTCGCGGATGCCCTCGACGCCGAGTACAGCAAGTTGCTCGAACTCCTGCCGGATCGACGGTCGCTCCTGCTGCGCGCTGGAGTTGGCTGGCAGGCAGGTCTCGTCGGCCATGCGACGGTCGGTGCCGAGCGCGAGTCGCAGGCCGGGTTCACGCTTCTGTCGCTTGAGCCGGTCGTCGTCGAGGACCTTGCGACCGAAACGCGTTTCAGCGGCCCGTCGCTGCTGTTCGATCACGGTGTCGTGAGTGGCATCAGTGTCATCATCCACGGTGCAGACCGGCCGTGGGGTGTCCTTGGTGTGCACACCGCCAGGCCGCGCACATTTGATGAAGACGACGTCGACTTCGTCCAGTCAGTCGCGAACGTGCTGGCGGCGGCGATCGACCGCGCACTCGCTGAAGACGCGCTGCGCGAGAGCGAAGAGCGCTTCCGAACACTGGTCGAGATGGCCCCGGATGCCATCTTCAGCATTTCGGTCGCGGACGGGACGTTTACCAGCCTCAGTCCAGCGTTCGAGCGGTTGACTGGCTGGTCGCGCGCCGACTGGCTGGGGCGCTCCTTCGCGGACATCCTTCACACCGACGATCTTTCTACCGCCTTCGAGTGCTTCCAGATGCTTCGCGAAGGAAAATCGCCGCCACCGTTTGAGTTGCGCGTCCGTGGCCGGGAAGGCCAGGAGATCGTCGGCGAGTTCCGGTTGACGCCGCAGATCGAGAACGGCACCGTCGTCGAACTGTTCGGCATCGCCCGTGATGTCAGCGCACGGCGTCGTGTCGAGGAAGACCTCCGCCGGTCGAGGGACGAACTGGAGATCATCCTGCGTGGTGTCGCTGATGGGATCACCGTCCAGGACTCGACCGGCGCGCTCGTCTACGGGAACGAGATGGCCGCCCGGATGACCGGTTGCGAGAGCGTCGAGGAACTGCTCTCGACACCACCAGCGGAACTCCTGTCGCGATTCGAGATGCTCGATGACGACGGGAACCCGTTCCCATACGAGCGACTTCCCGGCAGGCTTGCGCTTCAGGGGAAACCGGGGCCTCAAACGATGGTGCGCTTCCGGGTTAACGCAACCGGCGAGGAGCGGACATCGCTCATCAGTGCGACGCCGGTGCTGGACCCGGACGGCAAGCCACGGTACGCGATCAACATCTTCCACGACATCACCGACCGCATGCGGATCGAGGCATCACAGAGCTTCCTTGCCCAGGCGACTGACCTGCTCTCCGCCACGCTGGACTACGAGCAGACTCTGCGAAGCGTCGCCCACAGCGCTGTCCCGGTTCTGGCCGACCTCTGCGTCTTTGACATCATCCAGCCTGACGGAACAATTCGCCGTTCGGCGGCGCACTCCGATCCGGAGACCGAACGGCTGATCCTTGACCTGATCACGCGCCATCCCGTCGAGCCGAACCATCCAGTCATGCGTGCGATCAACCACGGCGAGGTTTCGCATTACCCGAACCTCGAACCGCAGTCGATCGTCAACTCAGGCCTGACTGACGAGCGTACCGAGATGATCGCCGCCCTCGGGTTCCGGTCGGTGATCGTCGTCCCGCTGGAAGCGCGTGGTCGACGGGTCGGCGCGCTGTCGTTGATGTACGCCGAATCGGACCGTCGCTACTCCGAGGACGATCTCCGATTGGCGCAGGAGTTGGCGCGCCGGGCGGCGACGGCGGTTGACAACGCGCAGTTGTTTCACGAGTCGCAGCAGGCAGCCGCCCGGCTCCGCGCGCTGGCCGAGGCGTCGCACGCGTTCGCAGAGGCCAGCCTCGATCTGCAAGCCGTTCTCGATGCCGTCGCGCGTTCAGCCGGCGAACTGATCGGCGATCAATGTATCCTGCGTTTGCTCTCTGACGACGGAACCTTGCTACCGGCTGTCGCCGTCTATCATCCGGACCCTGAGCGACGAGCCTTCCTGACCGATTTCCTGCAGCGGGAACAGCAGCGCGCCGACGAGGGGCTGGTTGGTTCGGTCGTGTCGACCGGTCAGCCAGTGTTCATCCCGTCGATCGCTCCGGATATGTTGCGCCGGTCGGTCACGGCGGGCCATCGCGAGGATGTCGAGCGCGTGCCGTTGCACAGCATCGTCATCGTTCTCGTCCGTGTCCATGATCGACCGATCGGGACGCTCGGGCTTGGCCGGGAGCGCCCTGGCGAGCCGTACACCGAGGAAGACCTGCTGTTGTTGCAGGAGTTGGCCGACCGCGCCGGACTGGCGATTGAGAACGCCCGGCTCTATCGCGAGGCGCGCGACGCCGCCCGATCCCGCGAGCAGTTCCTGTCGATTGCCTCCCACGAACTCAAGACGCCGCTGACCTCGATCAAGGCATCGGCCCAGTTGCTTGAACGCCGGTTGCGGCAGGACCCGATCGATCGAACGCGGGTCGATCCGCTGGTGAGCAAGGTGCAGTCGGAACTCAACCGGCTCGAGAACCTCGTCCTCGACCTGCTGGACGCGACCCGTATCCAGCAGGGCCGCCTCGAACTGCGCTACGAACCAATCGACCTGGTAGCGTTGGCTCGCCAGGCAGTCGACCGGTTCGAGTCGGCCGTCCAGAGCCCGCCGGGGCATACACTCGTCGTCCGTGCGCCGGAGCCAGTCGAGGCGCTGGTCGATCCCGACCGCATCGATCAGGTCGTGACCAACCTCGTCTCGAATGCGCTGAAGTACTCGCCGGACGGTGGCACCGTCGATGTCGTCGTCCGTGCATCCAACAGCACCGCCGAGATTGCCGTCACCGATCGGGGGATCGGGATCAGCCGCGAGGAGTTGGACAGCCTCTTCCAGCCGTTCGCACGCGGCGACTTCGCTCGCCAGAGCATCGGCGGAACCGGCCTGGGCCTCTTTATCACGGCCGAGATCGTCGAGCGGCATGGCGGGACAATTGAGGTCGATAGCGCCCCCGGCGAAGGTAGTACGTTTCGGGTCTATCTGCCGCTCGATCCCGAATCGGGGGCACTCGCGACCTGATCGGCAGCCTGCGCACCTGGTGCGGTGTTTCGATCGATTCGCCAGTAGTTGCCGCTCGCGCGATCCATGTAGCCATGGTCAATCAGTTCTCGGCGGAGGGCGGCCGAATCAGGGTGATGCCGCTTGATGATCTCGTTGACCTCGCGTTCGGGGTACGTCCGGTCGCGGTCGAACCGCTCAGCCAGCCACGTGAGAATGACGTGTCGCTTCCGCAGGTTGGCCGGGATCTCCTTCAGCCGCTCACCGTCGAAGAAGTTGGCAAGGACCGTCCGCTCCCATTCCGGCGTACCAGGTTCGTCAGCGGGAGACGGCACACGCTCACGAGCGAGTATCTGCTTGCGTTGTTCCCGCAAGGCGGCCACGTTCAGTGACCACCGGGCCAATGAGCCATGCGGTGCTGAACGAACCATTCCGGCCTGCTCCAGCACCGCGAGGTGTCGCGCAATGTCCGGCGGGCGCATCCCGAGGATGGCTGCTAACTCCTGTGTGGTGGCATCGCGACCGGCGAGAACTCCGGCGATCTGCAACCGCTGCTCGTCGGAGAGAGCGGCGAAAAAGCGCAGGAGCAGTTCATGACGTTCAGCGTCCATCGTCGGTGACTCCTCGATCAAACCGGTTCCTCGACAAACGGAGGGTACAGCAAATGGTGGAAGAACGGCTCGTACTGGTGAAACATGCGATGCCGGTCATCGTACCGGATGTGCCGCCTCGAACGTGGGTGCTGTCGGATGACGGGCGTCTCGCTGCTGCGGGGCTGGCCGAGCAACTCGCGGCGTTCGATCCAGTCGCGATCGTGACAAGCACGGAGCCCAAGGCCGAAGTAACCGGTGCGATCATCGCCTCCCATTTCGGCCTGACGCACTCGACAGCGCCGGGATTGCACGAGCACGAGCGCGACATCGTTCCATTCGACACCACCGAGATGTTCCACCAGCGCATCCAGCGGTTGTTTGCCGAACCGTCAGTCGTCGTCTACGGTACCGAGTCGGCGGATGCCGCACACGCACGGTTCGAGGGTGCCGTCCGATCGATAGCGGATGCCCAACCGGCAGGCACTCTGGTCGTCGTTGCCCATGGAACGGTCATCTCGCTGCTGGTGGCCCGGGCGAACGGGTTTGACCCGTTCCCATTTTGGCGGGGGTTGGGCTTGCCGTCGGCGATTGTCGTCAACCGGGCTTCGTTTGAGTTGATTGAGATGGTTCGATAATCGGCAGTTCGCTGGTTGCTTCGACCATCATCTCGTCCTCATCCTGGTCAGGAAAGACACGTACCTCGTCGGGAACGTGGCGGAGGACATCGTTGACGTACGAGCGCACGGCTCGACGCAGGCCAACGTCGCGGTCTTCGGTCTCGGACATGAACCAGCGATGCTCCAGAATCTGATGGTACATCTCAGCCGGCTGGAGTTTGCCGCGTAGTTCTTCCGGAATTGCCGCAATCGTCGGCTCGAACACCTCGCCGAGCCAGCGGTAGGCGACGACCGAATCTGGAAGTGTTCGCCCCTCCTTGCGCTCGATCGCCTGCCGGAAGCTATTGATGTCGTAGAGCAGCCGCCGAGCCTGATTCTCCTGAACATCGAGGCCAGTCAGGATCATCAACCGACGGCGATGGTGCCCTGGCTCGACGACCTGGGTATGCAGTCGCAGCCGGTAGCCGTCGCCGGAGGTAATCAGTTCCATCTCGTCGACATCGAAGCCGAGGTCGTTGAGTCGCCGCAGCCTGGCATCGATCCGGTAGCTCTCGTCAGGGCCAAAGACCTCCTCGTGGGTGAGTTCCGCCCATAGGCTCTCGTAACGCCGCCGCAGGCTACCGGCCGTCTCGATCGGATCGATCTCATCCGGCAGGCCGTAACCCGCCTGTACATCCATCAGTTCCCCAGCCACGTTCTCCTCGGCGATGTCGATGTCGTAGATGCGCATCCGATCGGAGAGCGTCGGGTGAATCTCTCCCGTCTCGGCATCGACCAGATAGGCCTCCAGTTCACCGGCGTCGCGGCGAAAGAGCGTGTTGGAGAGCGAGCAGTCGCCCCAGAAGAAGTTGATCAGGTGCAGACGAACCAGCAACTCGGCCAGCGCATCGAGCAACCGATCGCGCAGGTGTGGGATGCCGTGGCCGGTGAAGAGCGTCCGGTATGGCAGCGAGAACTCCAGGTGCCGTGTGATCAGGACACCCGGAAGTTCCTCGTCATGTGCCGGTGTGCGAACGCCCGGCAACCCGCTACCCGTCGAGCGGTTCGAGACGATCCCGATGACCGTGACGACCGGGATCTCTTCCTCGGCCAACCGGCGCAGGAGCCGGTACTCGCGCTCCGCGATTCGATCGGGCAGTTCCTTGAGCGCGTAGAGTGTGCCGTCGTAGTTGACGAAGCGGACGACGTGGCGATGAATGCCGCGCGCGACCTCGACGATCCGGTCAGACTTCCACTCTTCAAGCGGCATGTGCCAGGGAAGATCGAGAAAGTCAGGGTGTGGTGTCCGAGCCACCATCTGAAAACGCACTGGCGGGATGCTCCTTCGACGTACAACAACGATGCGTGATTCCATCCGCAGGAAGCGTTCCGAGAGACATCCCGGCACCATCCCTGCGCAGGCTCTACCAGAATTCATACACGATTGATGGAGAGAGTTGGAGTTGACCATGGCTCAGGAGGTCTGGGATCTCTGGTATCCCGAAGCCGCAGCGCAGGGGCTACCCTTCGCCCGAGGCCGGCTGGATGCGACCGATATCCTGCTCGTTCATGCCGCACCAAACACGCTTCGCATCGAAGTCCGCGACGACGACGGCAAACGCCTCGCCTTCGCTGACGGCCTGGCTAGTTCCGCCGATCGCCCAATCGCTCGCTTGACCCGCACCGGCGACACCATCACCCGCCTCGACCTCTGGCCCGAACCCGAGGACATCGACCGCCCGGTCATCCTCCCCGGTGGCGAAGTCGGCATCCTCAAGTCCTGGTGGAACGCCGACGACGGCAGCGAGTGGCGCTGGACGGTGGAGCTGTACAACCGGAGGTGACGGGTATTAGGTGATAGGTGTTAGGTGATAGGTGTTAGGTGATAGGTGTTAGGCATTAGGGACGGGGGTTAAACATGTCATCCTGAGTAGTCCACCACAGTGATTGCGTCGGTTTGCGTTGTTCTGTTCCCCTGTCATCCCGACGAACGGAGGGATCTCGTCCTCGTTGAACCCGTGCAGCGCGAACGAGTCACGAGATCCCTCCGTTCGTCGGGATGACAGGGGAAACGGGACAGCACTCCCGAACATGTCATCCGGCAAGATCATTGTGGTGGACTACTCAGGATGACAACCCTTATTCCTCGTTCCTTCCCCTAATGCCTAACACCTATCACCTAACACCTACGCGCCCTTCCCACTCGTGTCGCAACAACCCGTACAGCAGCATGTCGTGGCGTTGGCCGTCGCGTTCGAGGTATTCGCGGTGGGTGCCTTCGTGGACGAAGCCGAGGCGTTCGTAGAGGGCAATCGCCTGTGTGTTGTACGCAAAGACGGTCAGGGCGATCCGGTGCAGGTTTAGTTCGTGGAAGGCGAAGCGCAGGCCGAGTTCCATCGCCTCCCGGCCGTAGCCTCTGCCACGCCGCTCCGGATCGAAGATAACGATACCGACGTAGGTCACCCGATGCTGCCAGTCGATCCCATCGATTTCGAACTGGCCGAACACCATGTCGTCGGCGAGGTCACGGATCGCGAACCGAAAACTGTTGTGTTGTTCCTGAATGGTCTGGATCTCTTTCACGATCTGCGCTTCGGTCTTTGGGATGGCCGGGACAGCGTCGTACATGCGCATGAACTCGCCGTTTTCCCACCATCGGGCAAGGGCTGGCGCGTCTTCGATCCGCATCGGTGTCAATCGGATGCGCTCGCCACGGAGCAGGTCGGTGTTCTCCATCGCAGTGGTCCTCCGAAAGATAGGGGGATTACTCTGATTCGGACGCCCCGTAGCCAGCGATCATCGCGAAGATGCGGGCAGCGGCAGACTGGTCGAGCAGCGTCGTCGGGCTGCTGGTCGTGACGAGGTTGGTGGCAGGGTTCCGCTGCAGCAGCCAGATCCGGTCGGAGTATTCCACCAGCAGATCGAGGAAGCGTTGATCAGGCCGAACGTCGTTGAGATGCAGCAGGTCGGTGAAGAGCAGCGCGTTGAACGCTGCAGGTTGGGCCAGCAGACCGTCGATGTTCCAACGTGCCAGCGCCGCCTGGCCGATCGCTTCGGCACGGTCGAGGTAGCGTTCGTTTCCGGTTGCGCGGTAGAGCAGCAAACTGGAACTCAGCATCGCTCCCTGGTTGTAGGTGAAGACGACCTCATCGATTCTGCCGTCCTCCATGACTCGATCCATGTAGAGGCCGTCCGGCGCCTGCAGGTTCGTCTCGACCCAGTCGTACATCGTCTTCGACCAGTTGAGCAGGTAACGCCGCCGGGCAGGGTCTTCCTCGAGTTCGGCGAGCAGCAGACCGAGTTTCGCCGACGGCGCCGTGCTGACCGTGTTCCGGTCGCGGTTCCACCTGGCCTCGACCCAGTAAACGCCGCCGGGACTTGGACCGGCTTCACTCGTGTCCCAGCCGGAGACGAGGTAATCGAAGATCTGGTTGGCCCGCTCGCGTGCGAGTTCGTAGCCGGTCACCTCGTAGGCACGTAGCAGTTCCAGACCAATCCAGGCGTTGTCGTCGTAGAAACGATCGTTGTGGTGACCTTGAGGCGGTGGGATGTACGACGAGTAGGCCGGTGGTTGCTTTTGGTCGTCGTAGTACATCTCGACCGCGCCAGTGATCGAGAGGACATCGAACAGGTATTGCGGGTCGGCTTCCGGGGTCAGGGCAAGATCGTTCGAGACGCCGAGCGTCTGTGACAGCGGCCAGAGATATGAGTACGGGTAGGCGTGCTCGTGAGGCGCAGTCTCGCGGAAGAGCCGGTCGTCTTCGAGATAGAAGTACTCCCAGATCGCAGCGTACAGCGCCTCGGCACGGCCCTTGGCCCGTTGCCGGGTGGCGTCGGTCAGCGCAACCGGCATGGCGTCGGCGGTCGCGGTCGGTGAAAACGGGATTGCAGTCGGAACCTGGGTCGGAGTGGTCGGACTAGGTGGCGAGGTTGCGGTGGCTGCCGTGATGTCCAGCAACTCACGTTCGTGCGTTGGAGTCGGGGTCGGCTTGGCGACAGCGACAGTCGGCAGCGGGACATCCTCGCCACCGCGGTAGAGCGACGCATGATCGTCGTCACGCGCGGGACCGGACGGCAGGCCCGCCAGCGCAACGCCGAGCACGAGCACCGGCAGCAGCCAGCGCCCGTAGCGGAACGCGCTGCGCTTCCCGCGCCTGAGACGATGCATAGACCAAGGTATCGCACAGGCACGTCGCAGAGACAAGAGGTTGCGCCACAACATCTGGTCTCAGCCTGACAATGCATTCCGGGCGATCAATAGGCCAACTTGTGTAATGCGGCGGCCAACACCTGAATCCCCGCCACGGCGTGCTCGATCGACGTGAACTCGGCCGGCGTGTGGCTACGGCCATCGCGGCTCTGGACGAACAGCATCGCGACACGGGCGACCTGCGACATCCGCTGGGTATCGTGCAGCGCCCCACTTGGCATCGTCAGCGCCGGGATACCCTGCTCGCGGGCAGCCGCTTCGAGCGTTTCGACAACCTGCGGATCGCAGACGCAGGGCTCCAGCGCCGGCCGTTGTGACCAGGACACCTCAACACCGTGTTTCGCGGCAATCTCAGTGACCGACCGCTCGTGCGCCTCGCGCAGTTCGCGCAACTTGGCCATGTCGTTGTGCCGGCAGTCGATCGAGAAGATGACGCGGTCGGGGATGATCGGCGAGGCGTTCGGCTCGACCTCGACATGTCCAACCGTTGAGACGGCCGGGCGACCCATCTCCAGCGCATTGCGGTTGACGGCCAGGATCATCTCGGCGACGGCCACCAGCGGGTCGTTGCGCATGTCCATTGGCCGCGCCCCGGCGTGGTTGGCGATGCCCTGGACCGTCACCTGAAATCCGAACGTGCCGTTGATGATGTTGACGACGCCGACTGGCAGTCCTGCCTGCTCGAGGATCGGCCCCTGCTCAATGTGCAACTCGATGAAAACATCAAGGTCGTCGCGACGTGCATCCGGAATCCGTTCGGGCGGGTAGCCCAGTTCCTGCATGACCTGTCCGATGGATTTGCCGATGTGGTCACCGCTATTGCCCATGATCCGGTCCCACTCGCCGTCGGGGATGTCGCTGGTGATCGCCCGCGATCCCCAGAAGCGCGCTCCGGAGAAGGCACTGCCCTCCTCTTCGCAGAACGAGATCATCTCCAACGGTCGTTTCGGCTGACCGTAGGTCGCGACCAGCGTCTCAATGGCGGTCAGCGCGGCGATAACGCCGAGTGCGCCGTCATAGCGACCGCCCGGAAGTTGCGAGTCGATGTGCGAGCCAGACATGATGACCTTGCCACCCTCGCTGCCGTCGACGCGGCCAATCAGGTCGCCGACGGCGTCGTAGCGCGTCGTCATTCCGGCTTCCTGCGCCCAGCGTTCGACCAGTGCCTGGGCCGCAATCCACTCCGGCGTGTAGGTGGCCCGGCAGACCCCCGTCTCGTGGCAGGCGCCGATCTGCGCCAGCGTCATGATGCGCTCCTCGACGAGCGCTGGGTCGATCCTGATCTGGTCTGCCACCCCACCGTTCCTTCCCTGCATCGTCAGTTGTTCTATGAGGATAATAGCGCCTTCGACGGTTGGAGGGAGCGAGTCACGATGTCGTCGAACTACACCGACCTGTTCAAAGGCACCGCACCGTACTACGCCCGCTACCGCCCCGGCTATCCGGACGAGATGATCGCCCAGGTCGTCGAGCGCTTTGGACTTGATGGCACCGGACGGCTACTCGACCTCGGCTGCGGCACAGGTCAGTTGCTGATTCCGCTCGCACCGCACGTCGAGACGGCAATCGGGATGGACCCCGAGCCGGAGATGCTGGAGGAGGCCAGACGGGTCGCATCTGCTGCCAGGATCACGAACGCGACCTGGCTCGAAGGTGGCTCGCTCGACCTGGAGCGGCTGCGTCCCCAACTCGAACCACTGCGCCTGACCGTGATGGGCCGGTCGTTCCACTGGATGGATGGAGACGCGACGCTGCAGGCGCTCGGCTCGATGACGGTCGCGGGTGGAGGCGTTGTCCAGTGCGGCGAACCGTGTGAGATCTGGACCGGTCAGCGTGAGTGGCAGGTTGCCGTTCGTGACGTGATCCAGCGCTGGCTCGGCGAGGAGCGGCGTGCAGGTAGCAGCACCTACGCCGCCAGTTCCGACCGGGTGCCGTGGAGCGAGCGGCTGTTGCTGTCGCGCTCCCCCTTCTCGCGAATCGAGTTCCACCAGTACACCCACACGCGCCAACTCGACATCGACGGCGTCGTCGGCTACCTCTACTCGATGTCGTTCGCTTCTCCACCCGTCCTCGGCGACCGTCGCGACGGCTTCGAACGCGACCTCCGCGAGACATTGGCCACGATCGACGCCGGCGGTCCATTCGAGGAAACGCTGGTGCTGGATGCCTACCTGGCCTGGAAGCAGTAGCCCCTGTCGTTCTGAGCCGCAGCGAAGGACCTCTCCCGCGCTAACCGCCTGTGTGGCTGAAGCGGAGAGGTCCTTCGCTGCGGCTCAGTAGTCCACCACAGTGATTGCGTCAGGTTGCGTCTTTCTGTTCCCCTGTCATCCCGACGAACGGAGGGATCTCGTCCTCGTTGAACCCGTGTGGCGCAAACGAGTCACGAGATCCCTCCGTTCGTCGGGATGACAGGGGAAACGGGACAGCACTCCCGAACATGTCAACCGGCAAGATCATTGTGGTGCGCTACTCAGAACGACACGAGAGGGCTTGTACCTCACGTAACGTGAGGTTGTACGATGGCCGTAAGACCGGTCGCTGATGGAGGCGTGACGATGCGAGTCGGAGAACTGGCGAAGCGGGCTGGACTGACCGTCCGAACGCTGCATCACTATGACGAGATCGGACTGCTCACACCGTCGGCGCGAACTGAGTCCGGCCACCGGCTGTACGGGGCCGCTGACGTCGAACGGTTGCAGCAGATCGTCTCGCTTCGACAGCTCGGGTTGTCGCTGGACGAGATTCAGGCATTGCTGGATGGACAGCAACCGTCCGTCCTGAACGTGATCGAGCTGCAGATCGATCGCGTTCGTCAGCAGATCCGATTCCAGCAGCAACTTCAGAGTCAGCTCGAAGTGATCGCCGCACGCCTGCGACGCAACGGCACCGCACCGGTCGAGGACCTTTTACACACGATGGAGATGATGAAGATGGGTGAGAAATACTACACCGACGAACAACTCGAATACCTGCGCAAGCGTCGCGAGGAGGTTGGCGAGGAGCGTATCCGCGAGGTCGAGGCCGAGTGGCCGCGGCTGATGGCCGAGGTCCGCGCCGAGATGGAAGCTGGTACCGATCCATCCGACGCGAAACTCCAGCCACTGCTGGATCGCTGGTTCGGACTTGTCGCTGAGTTCACCGGCGGCAACCCCGGAATTGAGAAGTCGCTGAACTCGTTCTACGAGAACGAGGACACGATGCCAACCGGCGAGCAGATTGACCGCGAACTCTTTGCCTACGTCGGTAAGGCGATGGCGGCGCGGAAGCAGTAGCGACGACCGGCGGTGGAATTCCCCGCCGGTCTTATTCGATCCGTGGTGGGTGAACTTCCCGGCCGCGCAGGATACCGAGAATGCCCCAGCTGGAAACGAGTGCCCAGACACCTTCGAGCAGCAGGAACCCCCACTGTCGATCGACCCACGCCAGCCACGCGAGAATCGCCGAGCCAAGCACGTTCAGCACCAGATAGGTCATCGACTCGACCCGTAGTACCCGAAACTGTGCCAGTACAAACGCCGCCAGAATCAGCAGCGCGCCGACGACCTGAATAACCTGATCCAAGCGGTCTCCTCTAGCCAATCAGCCAGTCAGTCGGTCAGCCGGTCAGTAATCAGCCAGTCAGCAAATCAGCCAGTTGGCTGGATATGCGACGGGTCAATCCCGCTCAATCCTAACCAACTGGCTGACTACTGACCGGCTGACTACTGACCGGCTGATTACTGACTAACTAACCGGCTTGAACTTCGGTAGCGTGATCTCGTCGGTGACGTCCTCGTAGACGACTTCGACCGGCATGCCGATCTTGACGTGCTCGGGGTCTGCTTCGACGCCGATCAGGTTGGTCATCATCCGGACGCCCTCATCGAGTTCGACCATCGCGACGACGTAGGGGACCTCTTCGGCGAACCCCGGCTGGCGCTGGTTCTGGACGATGGTGAAGGCGTGCAGCGTGCCCTTACCCGAGACAGGCTCCCAGGAGATGTTGTCCGAGAGCGTGTACGGGCTCAATCCTCGCGGGTAGAAGAAGAACTTGCCGGTATCGTTGCAGCGCTGGATCTTCATCTCGTGCGCCTTAACGCTGTCCCAGAACGGCTGCGTCACCGGGTCCGGCATCGGGAGTGGCTTCTTGTAGTCGGACATCTTTAGCTCCTTAGCTCTTAGCCATTAGCTATCAGCCTGTTGGTGTGCTCTCAGCAATCTTGACGCGGGCCGAGTTTTTCGGGGCTCGACTATTGGCTGATTGCTGAAAGCTGACGGCTGATAGCTAACAACTAGCCTCGCGCAAGCACCGCTGTGCCAGCGGACGACAGCACGCCACCCGTGCCGTGGACTAGGGCGAGTTCGCAATCGGGAACCTGACGGATGCCCTGGTCCTTGTAGTCGCCGCGCACCTGGCGGACGGCTTCGATGATGGCGAACATGCCGTACATGCCCGAGTGGGTGTAGGACAGGCCGCCGCCGTTGGTGTTCATCGGGAACTCGCCGCCCGGTGCCGTGCGCTGGCCGGAGACGAAGTCGCCACCCTCGCCCTTGCCGCAGAAGCCGAGTTCTTCGAGCGAGAGCAGGACGGTGTAGGTGAACGAGTCGTAGATCATCGCCAGGTCGAAGTCCTCGTGCTTGACGCCAGCCATCTCCATCGCGATCTTGCCGGAGGTGCGGGCCGCGAAGCTGGTGTAGCTCGGCATCTGCGAGATCATCGAGTGGTCGTGGCTCTCGCCAACGCCCATCACGACTGCTGGGGTCTGCTTGAGGCTCTTGGCGCGCTCGGTGCTCGTCATAACGTAAGCGCCACCGGCGTCGGTCACGAGGCAGCAGTCGAGCAGGTTGAACGGCCATGCGATCGGGCGCGAGTTGAGGACATCGTCGATCGTAATCGGGTCCTGCATCATCGCCTTCGGATTGAGTTGCGCCCACTTGCGGGTCGCGACGGCGATCTCGGCTAACTGCTCCTTTGTCGTGCCGTACTCGTGCATGTGACGCGAGCAGGCCAGCGCGTAGGCTCCGACCGGCTGCGGCAGACCATATGGCGCTTCGAATTGCCCGCGAAGTTGCTGCGGGCTGCTCGGGTAGGGGGTCATCCCGACGCGCGAGCGGCCACTCTCACCGTGGGTGACGAGCGCGACTTCACAGCGGCCGGTCGCGATCGCTGCCGCCGCGTGGGCGATGTGGATCACGAACGACGAGCCGCCGACCGAGGTGTTGTCGGTCACCTTCGGCTCGATGCCAAGATATTCACCCAGTTCCAGCGTCGAGACGCCGGCCGTGAAGAGTCCGTCGACATCGTCCTTTGTCAGCCCCGCCTCGGCCAGCGCCGACCGCGCCGCCTCGGCATGCAGCATGATGGCCGGCTTATCCGGCACCTTCCCGATCTCATCCGATTCCGCCACGCCAACGATGGCGGTCTTTCCGGAAAGACTGTCTGACACTGGGTCTCCTTTCGTAACGAACCTCACCCCCCGGCCCCCTCTCCGACGCGGAGAGGGGGAGTTGGAGCTTCAGCGATTTGCTCCCCTCCCTGGAGGGGAGGGGTTGGGGTGGGGTTAGTTCCCGATCCCCTCAAGACTCCGAATCAGTTCTGCCTGTCCGGCGTGCTCGCCAGCGTGGGTGGCGGCCAGCATCAGGACATCCAGCCCGGTCATCGTGCCGCGCCGGGGGTGTGGGTACTCTCGGGTCAACTCAGCGATGCCGATCTTGCCAAGGGCGTCGATCACGCGCGGCTTGAGTTCGGCCCAGTGGTCCTGCAGTTCCTGCGCGCTGTTGCCCGATGCGACGAATTCGGCGTCGCGGTCGCGCTGGTCCTCCTGACCACCGAGAATCGCCAGTGCGTTCTGGCGGACGTTACCCATCACATGGGTCGCCAGCACGTAGATGCTGTTGGTGTCGGTACCGGCTGGTTTCCAGTTGATCCTGGCCTCATCCAGACCGTCGCAGGTCGCCAGAATCCGCTCGACGTACTCAACGATCTTGTCCGTAAACGCCTGAATGACTACGCGCTCGTCCATCCTGCCCCGATTCCCGAAATCCGAATCCCGCGGTTCTTACCAGACCTGCTCGCCGTACGGCTCAAGTTCGGTCGCAAAATACCTGCGGCCGTCGCCGATGTCGACCCACTTCTCGGCCGGGAGCGCATTGATCGCGGCGCTGATGCCGGGCTGGTTGGCCTGATGGCCGAACTCGGAGCCGAACACCTGCGGCACAACGGTCGCCAGTTCGTCGACCGTCCAGCGGCTGTCCTTCTTGATCGTCTTGATGATCTTCGGTTGCGACATCAGGACGACGTTGTAGCCGAATGAGCCGAAGACGTGGCCGTTGACGTGACCACCCGCCTCGCTGGCGAGGAAGCCGACCAGAGGCGCGACGTTGTCCGGGTCCTGCGCTGTGCCGATCGCCAGTTCGCTCGGGAGTTTGCCGGTGTCGGCGACCCGCTCACGGGCAGCCGGGATTGAGTCGATCATGCGCGTCGCGCCCGATGGCAGGATCGCGTTGGCGGTGACGCCGTAGCGGTTGAGCGAGCCGGCGCAGGTCAGCGTCAGTCCGATGATGCCGGCCTTGGCCGCCGCATAGTTCGGCTGGCCCGGCGCGCCGAACGCCGAGTTGGACGACATGTTGATGAGCCTGCCACCCTGCTCGCGATTCTCGCGGAAGTAGACCGATGCCCACTTGCTCGTGTTGAACGTTCCCTTGAGGTGGACGGCGATGACCGCGTCCCACTCCTCCGGCGACATGTTGAAGATCATCCGGTCGCGGAGAATCCCGGCGACATTGACGAGGATGTCGAAGCGGCCGAACTCACTGACCGCCTGGTCGATCATCCCCTTGGCCGCCTGGTAGTCCGTCACAGAATCGGTGTTGGCGACGGCCTTGCCGCCGGCTTCGGTGATCTCCCTCACGACCGTCGCGGCCGGGCCGGTATCGACACCTTCGCCATCCAGCGACACGCCGAGGTCGTTGACGACGACCGACGCGCCGTGGTGGGCCAGCAGATGGGCGATGCCCCTGCCGATCCCACGCCCCGCGCCGGTGACCAGCGCGACCTTTCCATCAAGTAGTCCCATGTATCGTCCTCCTTGTTGCGCCGCTACTCGGCGTCGCTTGCTCCGGTGAGGATGTAGTAGGCCAGATCGAGGAATCCGGGCGAACTGCCATGCTCCGTCAACATTGCCGCCACCTCACTGCGGTGCTGTGCGCTATCGCTGAGGACATGCAGCAACATCGTCCATGCCGGGACGACCCGGTCGGGAGTCCACGGCGTCTGGATCAGCAGATCGCGAGTCAAATCGTCATCCGTCGTGCCGTTGACGTACGCCATCGTGCGAGCATTGACCGTTTCCCACTTCGCCCGTAGCGCCGCGAAGTCGGCCACGCTCTCTGGTTCGATCGTCAGCGAAAGCGCCTCGTTCAGCGGCAATGAGCCATCGAAGTGTGCGAACCAGCCCTGTTGGACCTGGATCGCATGCAGCAGCGTGTCGTGGATCGAACCGTGACCGGCATGCCCCGCGATCGCGCGTTGCTCCGGGGTCAGTTGCTCGGCCGCGTCGTAGACCTTCGTCATTGCCCAGGTGTTGTGGCGGTACTGAAGCCGGATGACATCGTCGATCATGACCGCGTACTCCTTGCCCGACCTAGACGTCCCGCACGAGCGTCGAACCGGCCTCGTCGTAGACCTTGCGTGTCCAGGCCTTGATGCCCTCGCTGATCTCGGTCCACGATGATTCGTCGGCCTGCATCGCAGCGGCGCCCTTCAACGGGCGATCGCTGCCAGCCACCTGAACCGGCTCTGGCACGACGACGCGCTTGCCGATCGTCGCCGGGAACTGCTCGATCAGTTCTTCGACAGTCCAGCGGCGCTCGGCGGCCAGCACACCGGCAATCTCCCAGTGCGAGTAGAGGTTGACGGTGTAACCCCCGACGCCGAAGAAGTGGCCGTTGATCATTGACGCATCGTCGGTCGCCAGGTAGCAGACCATCGGTGCGACGTTGGCCGGGTCGCCCTCGGAGCCGATCGCGAGTTCACTCGGTAGCTTGCCGGTCTCCTCGCGGACCTTCTCGGCTCGTGGGGTCGAGTCGATCATCCGGGTCGCGGCGTAGGGCAGGATCGCGTTAGAGGTCACGCCATAGCGGTTGAGCGAGTTTGCCAGCGTGGCTGTCAGGCCGAGGATGCCGTACTTGGCCGCCGCGTAGTTCGGCTGGCCGGGGCTGCCCCAGGCGGACGTTGACGAGAAGTTGATGATTCGGCCACCCTCGCGCCGCTCGCGGAAGTAGGCCGAAGCATGGCGACAGGTGTTGAATGTGCCACGCAGGTGGACGTCGATGACGGCGTCCCACTCGTGGTCTTCCATATTGAAGAGCATCCGGTCGCGCAGGATACCGGCGACGTTAACGACGATGTCGAGACGGCCGAACGTGTCGACCGCGTTCTCGATCATCGCGCCGACCGCATCGTAGTCAGTGATCGAGTCGGTGTTCGCGATGGCCTGTCCGCCCATCGCCTCGATCTCATCAGCGACCGTCGCGGCTGGCCCGGTGTCGACGCCTTCGCCGTCCAGCGACGCCCCAAGGTCGTTGACGACGACGGAGGCTCCCTCCTGCGCCATCAGGTGCGCGATCCCGCGCCCGATTCCACGTCCCGCCCCCGTTACGAGCGCGACCTTACCGTCGAGTCTTCCCATATTCCCTCCGTCTGTCCGTAATGCGTAATGCGTGATGCGGGAGTCGTCAGATCGGGCGCTGGTTGTCGCGAATGCGCTTCGCAGTCGACTTCCGCAGTCCACCGATGAGTTGCCCTACACGTTCGCACTTTTCGACGTATTGGGCAAACGATTGATGGTCAATGTACCCGGCGTCCAATGCTACGTACAGATGTGATCGCACCTCTGCACATGATCCTTTGGCGATCCACAGGAACCGATGAAAATCCCTTGGTGAACCGCGCTCATACCCTTCGGCGATGTTCGCCATCACTGAGACGGCCGCTCGCTGCATCTGGCTGCACAAGCCGTAGTCGCGGTCAACAGGTCCGGACCTGGTAAGTCGATACACGTCAGCCGCCAGTTCACGGGCCCGTTGCCACGCCAGCAAGTCTTCGAAACGTCCTACTACCCGATATTCACTCCGATCTTCCTCCACTCCGATCGATGACCATGCTTTGTCA
>Ga0180215_1000593_pt1 | contig 44529 bp, 43 predicted proteins | sample eDN3rd37CBELigBY_FD_128871 | JGI IMG/M metagenome (GOLD analysis project Ga0180215, IMG submission 128871) | Enriched backyard soil microbial communities from Emeryville, California, USA - eDNA 3rd pass 37_C BE-Lig BY (version 2) (version 2) | ecosystem: Environmental > Terrestrial > Soil >...
ACTCCTACCGAACCCGACATCACAAGGAGGACATCCGCCCCTCCGCGGAAGATGCCGTGTAGCTCCGCCCGAGGGCGACAAAGTTTAGAGAGAAACCGCGACAGAATACAGAGAACCCACACTTCCTCCTTCGGGTTCACTTTGTGCTAACTCCGAAGGTCGGCAAAGTCCAGATCCAGCTGAGGCAGGACACGCGCATCCCGGACAAAATAAGAACCTGTCCTGTAACTCGCTGAAGGCCCAGTGACTACACCTCCCAAAGTGCCGTCCCGTCTTAGGACCCCAGTTTGCCACGAGGTCCGTCATCACCTCCATCGTGCCGGCGGGACTCGTGGTCCGCCCGGTCGCCCGACGAGCACCCCCGCCGAGCCCCATGCCGAAACGCCCGACTCTCAAGGCCCCTCCCTCCTCCCGTCCCGCGCACCGCGACGACAGGGAGCGCCTCCCCGACCTCTGCCTCCACGAGCACCTCGCCCTGTCCCACGTACCCCCGCCGTACGAGGCTCCGCAGCCCCTTCTCGCCCGCGCAGGCAGTCCGCTCCCCCGCGGATCAGTCCTCCTTCTCGACACCGAGGCTCCCGAGCGCCTCCCGCTCGCCGAGCTGCGCGCCGCCGTGACGAAGCTCCGCACGGCGATCTCCCTCCCCATCGCGCTGCGTCTCGGGGGCCCGCACCCGCTCAAGGCCCTCTACCTCGCCGGCCACGCGCGCACCGTCGGCTGCAGTGCCGTGCTGCTGCGGTGCCAGCCCCTGGACGAAGGGCTCCACGCCTTCCTCGCGAACCCCATCGATCCGGCGGACGACTGGGTCCGGTGGCTCGAACTCCGGCGCAAAGTCCCGGGCCAGCTCCGGGACATGCTCGCCGCCGTGATCCGCACGGCGCCCGTGGCGCTGGACCTCCCCGACCTCTGCAGCCGCATCGGGACCCCCATGCGGACCCTGGCCCACCGGCTCCAGCAGGCGGACCTCCCCAAGCCCGAGAGGTGGTACGACGGGTCTCGGATCCTGCACGCCGACCTGCAGCTCCAGCGCGACCCCGGGCTCCGCGTCGACCAGGTGGCGGAGCAGCTCGGCTACGTGGACGACATGAGCTACTCCAACCGCGCGTACCGGTTGTTCGGCGTCACGCCCGTGACGTCGCGGAAGCTGCTGGGGCTGGAGTGGCGCTTCCGCGAGTGGTGGCTTCGCGCCCGAAGATAAGCCGAAGTAAACGGCAAGGAGTTGCCGTCACGGATTTTGATTCCGCGTGTAAGTCGAGGCATATTCGCGTCGTACGTTACCGGCCCCGAATCGCGCTCCGGCGCGGAGCCGGGCATCTCTCGAAGCGCTCCCCGATGCACGACGCCGTACCCCCCTCCCCCTCCGTACCCGTGCTCACGGTGGAGTACCTCCGCCACTGGCGACTCGTGCCCCGGAAGGACGAAGGGGGGCTCCGGATCCTGGCAACGACGGCCCCGGACCTTCAGGCACTGGACGACCTGCGCTGGCTCCACGGAGGCGCGGAGCCGGTGGTGGAGATCGTCGGCGAAGACGAGCTGGAGGCGGCGCTCCTCCGCGCGGAGGAGGAGCAGGCCGAGACGGCCGCAACGCTGATCGCCTCCCTCGGGCCGGCGCAGGCCGGCGAGGACGCCGGCGAGGTGGGAGAGGGAGACCTGCTCGCACAGGCACAGGAGGTCCCCGTCGTCCGGCTGGTGAACCTCCTCCTGCTGGAGGCGCTGGAGGCCCGGGCGTCCGACCTCCACCTGGAAGCGGGGCGGGGGCGAGTCCAGGTGCGGTACCGGGTGGACGGCGTGCTGGTCGACGCCCCCTCGCCGCCCGCGGCGCTGGTCCCCGCCGTGGTCGGCCGGCTCAAGGTGATGGCCGAGCTGGACGTGGCCGAGCGCAGGCGCCCGCAGGACGGACGCGTGCGGCTGCGCCTGGAGGAGAGGGCCGTGGACGTGCGCGTGAGCACCCTGCCCACCCTCCACGGGGAGAGCGTCGTCCTCCGCCTTCTGGAGTCCGAGGGGCGCAGGCTGGGGCTGGAAGACCTGGGGATGGCGCCGGACACCCGCGCGCGCTTCGAAGAGCTTCTCGCCTGCCCGCACGGGGTGCTCCTCACCACCGGGCCGACCGGGAGCGGGAAGACCACCACCCTGTACGCCGCGCTGGAGGAGATCCGCACCGGCCGGGAGAAGATCGTCACGGTGGAAGACCCGGTGGAGTACGCCCTGGACGGCGTCGCCCAGGTCCCCGTGAACCGCAAGGCGGGCGTCACCTTCGCCTCCGCGCTGCGCTCCATCCTGCGGCAGGACCCCGACGTGATCCTGGTGGGGGAGATGCGCGACACCGAGACCGCCGAGATCTGCGTGCAGTCCGCGCTGACCGGACACCTGGTGCTCTCCACCCTCCACACCAACGACGCGCCCGGCGCGATCGTCCGGCTCACCGACTTGGAAGTGGAGCCGTACCTGGTGGCGAGCACCGTCGAGGGCGTCCTGGCGCAGCGCCTGGTCCGGATCGTCTGCCGGCACTGCGCCGAAGACCACCCCGTCCCTCCCCCGGTGATGCGCGAGATGGAGAGCGCCGGCTTCCCCGCGGAGCGGATCCGGCGCGGGCGGGGGTGCCCGGAGTGCCGGGGCGCCGGGTACCGCGGGCGCACCGGGGTCTACGAACTCCTCGCGGTGGACGAGGAGATCCGGACCGAGGTGCTCCGGGGACGCGGCGTCGGAACGCTGCGCCAGATCGCCCTCGCCAACGGGATGCGTCCGCTGCGGGCCGACGGCTGGAGGCAGGTCGCCGCGGGGATGACCACCCCCGAAGAAGTGCTGCGGGTCTCCCACGCCTGAACGCCCGGATACTCCGTGCCCCGGCGGGCCGCGACGGGCGGTCCCCCCATCCATCCCAATCCACGACAGAGGTGCCATGAACCGCGAAGAGCGCCGCCGCGCGGGCTTCACGCTGATCGAGATCCTGGTGGTCATCCTGGTGCTGGGGGTGCTGGCCGCGCTGGTGGCCCCCAACGTCTTCCAGCACGTCGGCTCCTCGAAGACCGCCGCCGCGAAGTCGCAGCTGGAGCTGATCGGGTCGGCGCTGGACGCGTACCGCCTGGACAACGACCGCTACCCGTCCACCGAGCAGGGCCTCGCGGCGCTGTACCGTGCTCCCGCGGCCGCGCCGCAGCCCCGCAACTGGCGAGGGCCCTACCTGAAGAAGAGCGTTCCCGCCGACCCGTGGGGAGGGCAGTACGTCTACCGGAGCCCCGGCACCGACCCGGAGAACCCGTACGAGCTGCTGAGCTACGGGCGCGACGGCAAGGATGGCGGGAGCGGCGAGGACGCGGACATCCGCAGCTGGGACTGACGCGTGCCCACCTTCACCTACCGCGCCTCGGACGCACGCGGGCGGATGCAGCGCGGGGTGGAGGAGGCGGCATCCGCGGGCGCGCTGGAGGCCCTGCTCGCCCGCAGGGGGCTGTTCCCGCTGGAGATCCGCGCGCCCGAAGCGGCGGGCGGGACACGGAAGCGGCGGGCGCTCTTCGTGTCGCGGCGCGACGACGTGACGGACTTCATCACCACCTTCGCGGCGCTCCTCCAGGCCGGGCTCCCCCTGGACCGGTCCCTGGAGGTGGGGCTGCGCGGCGCGGCACGGGCCGACGTGTCCGGGGCGGTGGCGGCGGCGCGGCGCCGGGTGCGCGAGGGCGGCCGGCTCGCCGACGGGCTCGCGGAGCACCCGAGGATCTTCCCGCCCGTGGCGGTCGGCCTGATCCGCGCGGCCGAGCAGGGCGGGCACCTCGACGCGGCCATGGGGCGACTGGCCGGGTACCTGGAGCGGGAGCGCGCGCTCCGCGCGAAGATCACCTCCGCGATGATCTATCCGCTCCTCATGCTCACCGTCGGCGGCGGGGCGATGGCGGTGCTGCTGCTGTTCGTCCTCCCGCGCTTCGTGGCGCTGCTGCAGGACTCCGGGAGCACCCTCCCGCGTGCGACCGCCGTGCTGATCGGGGCGTCCGAGGTGCTCACGCGCGGCTTCCCCTTCATCGCCGTGGCCGGAGTGGCGCTGACCGTGGCGTACACCGCGTCGCGCTCCAGCGAGCGGGGGAGGGAGAGGGCGGACGCCTTCCTTCTCCGGCTCCCCCTCCTGGGGGCGCTCCGTGCGCAGCATGCGGCGGCCCGGCTGGCGAACACCCTTGCGACGCTCCTCGCGGGGGGGGTGCCTCTCCTGGCGGCGCTGGAGATCGTGCGCGAGACGACCGGGGACGCCGCGGTGGCCGCGGACGTCCGGTCCGCGAGGGACGCCGTGCGCCGCGGAGAGTCGCTCTCCGAGGCCCTGGGACGGAGCCGGGCCTTCCCGTACGCGTTCGTCCGGCTGGTGGAGGTCGGCGAGGAGACGGGTCAGCTCGATACCCTGGTCGCGAAGGCGGGGGCGCTCCTGGAGACCGAGCTGGAGCGGCGACTGGAGCGGTCCGTGGCGCTCGTGGAGCCGGCGATGATCGTGGTGTTCGGGTGCATCATCGGCTTCGTGGCGCTGGCGCTACTGCAGGCCATCTATGGGATCCATGCGGAAGGGTTCTAGCAGGCCGTTGATGAATCGCGTGACTCGGCGTTGGCCCCTGCGCGGCTCACTGCGGCGTGAAACGACCACGCCTCATTGCGCTGCTCGGGTCCGCCTTGATTCACACGATTCCTCTGCCGGCCGGGTCCTTCAACACGCTTCTGACGGCATTCCTCCCGGTGGCCCCGGGGGCGAGGCGGGGCTCACGCTGATCGAGGTGGCTGTCGCGATGCTGATCCTCGGGCTCGCGCTCGTCCTGGCGGCTCCCGCGATCCCCCGTCCGCGCTCGGGGGCGGATGCCACGGCCCACGAGCTGGCCCGGGTCCTGGAGCGAGGGCGGCTGGCGGCGGTGCGGGGCGGCCTGGAGGTGCGGGTGGAGCTGGACGCGGCGGGCGGAGCGTACCGGGTCCTCGCACGGACGGCGGAGGGCGCGGACTCTCTCCTGGGGGAGGGAGTGCTCCCCACCGGACCGGAGACGGGCCTCGAAACACCGGGCGGAAGGTCCGGGACCGTGGTCCGCTTCGGTCCGCTGGGGAGGGCGGAGGGAGGACCGGTCCGGGTGAGGGACGCGGAACGCGCGAGCGCGGTCGTCGTGGACCCCTGGACGGGGAGGGTACGTGTCGGCGCGGAATGACGCCGGGTTCACCCTGATCGAGGTGGTGGCGGCCCTGGCGGTCGTGGGGCTCGTGCTCGCGGCGGCCCTGGGGACGGCGGCGGCGGACGCGCGGGCGAGCCGCAGGGCGGTGGACGTGACCGAGGCGTCCGCGCTCGCCGAGGACCTCCTCCTCCGCACCCCCTTCCTCCGCTGGGACTCGCTTACGGCGTTCGGGTCGCAGGGAGAGGGGCGGTTTCCGGCGCCCATGGAGCGGTTCCGCTGGAGCGTCGAGACGGCACGGGTGTCGGGAGAGCCGGAGCTGGTGGAGGCGACGGTCGTGGTGGAATGGGAGGACGGCGTCTACGCCGCCTCCACCCGCTTCGGCCCGCCGCCCGCGGCCCATACGGGGGCCGGACCGTGAGCCGGCGGGGCTTCGCGCTGCTGGAGGTGGTGGTCGCGCTGACGGTCGCCGGGGTGGTCGCACTCCTCGCCCACCAGGGAGTCCGGGTGCTCTTCGAGGTCGAGGCGCGCGCGGCGGCGGCCCGCGACGAGGCCGCCCGCTCCGCCGCCGTCCGGCGCCAGATGGTTTCCTGGCTGAACGCCGCGGTGGTGGAGGGGAGCCTGGACTCGTGGGACTTCGAAGGCGCCCCGGGCGCGACCGACGAGGGTTTTCCCGATGCCGCGCTTTCCTTCGTCACCCTCGCGCCCGGCCCGTTCGAGCCTGGACGTGCGCAGCTGACGCTCCGGATCGAGCGGGACGTGGAAACCGGCGCCTCCGCGCTGGTGGCGACCCGGGACACGCTGCGGCCGGCCGCCGGAGCGGAGGTCCTGGTCGCCGGGGCGACGGGGCTGGCGGTGCGGTACCTCCACACCGTGGACGACGACCGTACGTGGACGGAGTCGTGGCAGTCCTCGGCGCAGCTCCCGGAAGCGATCGAGCTGACGATCGTCGGAGATTCCGTCCCTCCCCTCCTCCGCCACCCGGTGTTCGTCGTGCCCCGGAGCGGCATGTGACAACGAAGCCGGGCGAACCGGAGATGCAGACCGGGAGGAGCGTCGCCGGGCGTTGCCGGGGACGGGAGGAAGGCTTCGCGCTGGCCGCGGCGGTGCTGCTCCTTGTGCTCGTCTCGGGCTTCCTGCTGGACGCTGCCCTCCGGGCACGGACGGAGCGCCGCGTGGCCTGGAACACCTCGGTGGAGGTGAGGGCGCGGACCGCCGCCCGTGGCGGGCTCGCGCACGCACTGGTGAGGCTGCGCGCCCTGCAGGCCCGCACCGCCGCGGGCGGCGGGGACGAAGCGGCCCTGTTCGCCGCGTGGAACCGGATCGACGAGATCGGGCGGGAGCTGGGGGTGGTGGAACTCCCGGGCGGAGGTCGCTACCAGGTCACGGTGCATGACCCCGCCGCCCTCCTCCCGCTCAACGAGGCGACCGCGAACGAGCTGAGCCGGCTCTTCCGCGCGCTGGGTGCCGGAGAGGAGACCGCGCGAACCGCGGCCCTGTCCATCGTCGACCGGAGGGAACGGGTCGGTCCCTTCGCCGCGCCGGAGGAGGTGCGGGAGGTGGACGGCGCGGCCGGGCTCCCGCGCGAAGCGGAGCGGTACCTGACCGTGCTGGGAGACGGACGCGTCAACCTCAACACCGCCTCGGCGGCGGTGCTGGGCGCGGTTCCCGGGATGACCGACGAGGCGGTCCGGATGATCCTCTCGCGCCGGGCTTCCGGGGGGCTGTGGCGCAACCTTTTCGAGCTGGAGGCGGGGCTGACGCCCCCCGCACGCCTCGAACTGCAGAGCAGGTTCGCCGAGCTGTCCCGCCGGGCCGGCTTCGAGCCCGTGGTGGTCGAGGTGGTCGTCGAGGGGACGGTGGAGCACGGGACGGTCCGTACACGCCTGCGCGGCGCCGGGGTGCGCGCGGGCGCGTCGGTCCAGGTGGTCACAACGGTGGAAGAATGAAGGACGACGCAGCGAGCGTGGAGAACCCGGGTCCGGAAGCGCGGGGCGGAGCCGGCAGGAGGAGCGGGGTGCGCCTGCGGGTGGGCCTGGCGATCGCCCCCGGGCTCGCCACCGTGGTGGTGCTCCCCGGGGGGCGCCGCGCGGGGGAGGGTGGATCCGTTCACGAGCGTCCGGTCGGCGCTCCGGCCGACGACGGAAGCTGGCCCGCTCTGACGGAGTTCCTGCGGGAAGTCCGTGAGGAAGCGGGCGCCCGGAGCGGGGTGCTGTCCCTGGCCGTGCTGCGTCCGCTGGGGCACCTGAAGGTGCTCCGGCTCCCGCCGCTGCGTCGCGCGTCGCTGGAAAGGATGGTGGCGCTGGGCGCCGAGCGCTTCTTCCCGCCGGCGGAGGGGGGGCTGCTCACGGGGCTGGTCCGGGCGGCCGGTGCGAAGGAAGGCGTGGTCGCGGGCGTGGTGGCTGCCGGCGCCCGGCACGTCGAGGCGGCCGTCGCCGCGGCCACGGAGGCGGGATACGCCGTGGAGAACGTCACGTCCGGTCCGGCGGCGGCCCTCTCCGACGCCCTCGCCCGCCGACCGGCGCTCCGGCGGGGACGGACCGCGCTCGCGCTCCACGGTCGTGGCGGCCTGGAGCTGCTGTGCCTGGACCGGGGGCGGCTGCGGATCGCGCGCTCTCTGCCGTCCGGGTCTCCGGACCCTGCCGGCCATCCGTCCCTGGAGGCAGACCGGCTCCTCGCCGCGATCCGGGAGACCCGTGACCACGCCGGCTACCTCCCCGACCGCGTGGCGGTCGCCGGGATGGAGGTGCCCGATGCGGCCGGCTCCCTGGACGACGTGGAGTTCTCCTCGTTCCCGGAGCTGGAGGGCGTCACCCTGGAGGTCCTGGCGGCGTGCGGGGCGGCGTCTCCCTCCCCGGCCACCCCCCTGCTCGCGGGCGAGGCGCAGCGGCTCGCGACCCGGCTCCGGCAGCGGCGACGGACGGCGGCGCTGTGCGCCCTGACGGCCGTGGTCCTCGCGGCGACGGGAACCCTTCACCTCTCCCAGCTCCGGAAGGAGACGGAGCAGGTGAGAGCCCTGCGCGCGCAGATGCGCCCGGCGGTTTCGGACGCCCTCCGCGTCCGCGGGGACATCCAGGCCGTGCGCGCGCGGGTGGACGCCTTCTCGGGGCTCGAGGCCGCCCGCCCCCGCTGGGTGGAACTCCTCGCCACCCTGTCCGGCGCGCTCCCGGAGGACGCACACCTCAGCTCGCTGGCCCTCTCCCGCGAGGAGCTTCGCCTGGACGGCCAGGCCCGCTCCGCCGCCGCCCTGGTGCCGGTGTTCGAGGCCGCCTCGTGGGTGGAGTCGGTCCGCCTGGGGTCGCCCGTGCGGCGGGAGCAGACGCCCGCCGGAGTGAGGGAGAGGTTCTCCCTCACGCTTCAACTGCGGTCCGGCGGGGACGAAGGAAAGGGACCGGCCGAGACCGGCGGAGGTGCGCGATGAGGTGGGAATCTCTCTCCCCGCGCGACCGGCGTGCGGCCCGGGTGGGCATCGGGGTGACGGTCGCCGCCGTCGTCTTCCGCTTCGTGGTCCTCCCCTACGCCCAGGCGGAGCGGGACGCGCGCTCCGCCCTGCAGCGGGAGCGGGAGCTGTTCGCGGAGGAGCGGGCGCTGATCTCCGGGGCGCGCGGCTTCACGGAGGAGTTCGAGGCGCTCGGCGGGCGCTTCCTCGCCGGGATCCCGCGGCTCCTCCCCGGCGGGACGACCGCGACGGCCCAGGCGGCGCTCGCCCGGAGGGTGGACCGCCTCGCGGCGGAAGGTCCCGTCGTGCTCACCCGCGTGGAGCCGCTCCCCGTCCGTCCGCGCGACGACGGGTACGTGGAACTCCCCCTCCAGGTGGAGGGGGAGAGCGACCTGGAGGGGCTGCTCGGGCTGCTGGCCGCCCTGGAGTCGGGACCCACCTTGATCCACCTGGAGAACCTCGTCGTGGAGCGCAGGAGCGTCGCGGGAGCCGTCGGACACGTCGGAGAGGCGGAGACGCTTTCCTTCCGGTTCACCACGGTCGGCTTCTCCCTGGACGAGGACTCGTCCGCTGCGGCGTCGCCCCCCTCCGCCGACGAGGGGGCGCGGGACGGGGGCGGTCCGACATGAGGGCCCTGCGAGACTGGACCGTGGGAAACCGGGCCGCGCTCGTGCTCTTCCTCGCCTCCTGCGGGGTGGGGGCCGTCGTGGCGCTCCGCGCGGCGGGCATCCGGCCGGCCGGCGAACCTTCCGCCGCCCGCCCCGACGAGATCCCTGCCGCCGCGGTCGAGTCGCCGGCCGACCCGGGTGCGGTCGGGCCGGATCCGGTCGTCCTGAACGGCCGGGTGCGGGAGACCGTCTCGCGGAATCCGTTCCGTCCCGAGCGGGCGCGGGCGGCGGGACGGTACCGCCTCCCGGGCACCGAGGCGCCGGCGGTGCCCGACGCCGCCCCCGTCTTCGAGGCGCCTCCTCCGCCTCCGATGCGTCCTCCGCTCCCGGACTTCCGGCTGGTGGGTACCGTCTCGCTCGAGGGCGGGAGGGGCCTCGCCGCCATCCAGGTGTCCGGCGCCCCCCCGCGGGTGGTGAACGTGGGAGATTCGTTGGCCGGCTTCCGGCTGGAATCGGTCACGCCCACCGAGGCAAGGCTCAGGGGGCAGGACACCACCCTCGTCATCCGATCCTCATCACCGGTACCGTAGTTGACCCAGCTCATGAAGACGTCCGGCATCGTCCGCGCGCGGAGATACCTCGTCCTGCTCGGGGTCGTGGCGTGCCTCTCCGTGCCCAGGCTCTCCGCCCAGACCCCCGGGTCGGGCGCACCCGACTCCGGCGTGACCCTCAACTTCCAGGACGCGCCGCTCCAGGTGGTGGTGGCTTCGCTCGCGGAGATGGCCGGGCTGACCGTCTCCTACACCGGGCTGCCGCCCACGCCCGTCACCCTGCGCAGTCCGAACCCGGTGCCGCGGTCGGAGCTTCGCTCGATGCTGGAGAGCGTTCTCCGCAGCAACGGCCTCTCGCTGGTGGAGGAGGGAGGGCTGGCGCGGATCGTCGGTACGGCCCCCGAGCCCCCGGCGGCGCCGAGGCCCTCGCTCCCGGGCATGCCGGCGGCGGGAGCCTCCTTCGACGACGAAGGGGTGCGGCTGTACGTGTACCGACTCCGCCACTCCGGCGCGGACAAGGTCGCGCAGACGCTCCGCGAGGTCTTCGGGCTCGGGGCGAGGCCCGGCGATCCCGCCGCCGCCCGCGACGTCCGGCGCGACCGGGTCCCCAACCCCCTCGCGCCCGAGGTGCCCGTGGCGCCTCCCGCGCCCCAGCCCGGGGTGATGGTGGCCTCGGGCGGGCTCTCCGCCCAGCTCCGCGGCCCCGTGCAGATCGTCCCCGACATGCTGACCAACTCCCTGATGATCCGGGCGGAGGCGGCCGACTACCGGACGATCATGGCGGCAGTGACGGAGCTGGACATCCGTCCGCTCCAGGTGCTGATCGAGGTCCTCATCGCGGAGGTGGGGCGCTCCAGGAACCTGGACGTCGGGGTGCGGACCGTCGCGAGGGGGGAGAACGGGGACAGCGCCGTGCTGGGCATCGGAGGGCTCAACGTTCCGGGCCGGCTCACGGTCGGCGCGGCGGGTGACCTGGCGCTGCGGGTCCTGGGGGTGGGGACCATCCGGGCCGACGTGGTGCTTAACGCGCTGGCGTCGTCGTCCAACGTGAGCATCCTGTCTCGTCCGCTGATCCTGGCGCAGAACAACCAGGAGGCCCGGATCCTCGTCGGCGCGCAGCGTCCGTTCGTCCAGATCTCCCGGTCGCTCCCCACGGACGGGGGCGCGCGCGACCAGGTCATCCAGTACCGCGACGTGGGCACGCAGCTGAACATCACGCCGACCATCAACCCCGACGGCTACGTGACGCTGGCGGTGCGTCAGGAGGTGAGCGCGGCCACCAAGGAGACCCAGTTCGACGCCCCCGTGATCCGGACCCGCGAGGTCGAGACGCAGCTCTTCGTCCGGGACGGACACACCGCGATCATCGGCGGCCTGGTCGACCGGCAGCAGGAGGCGGTCAGCGAGGGTGTTCCCATCCTGAGGAGCATCCCGCTCCTGGGCGCCCTGTTCCGGTCGAGAAGCAGCGCCACGGTCGTGACCGAGCTGTTCCTTCTCCTCACCCCCCACGTGATCCGGGACGACGACGACATGGAAAGGATGTCGGAAGAGCTGAAGGCCAACACGCAGACGGTGGGGAGCAAGATCGAAGAGCTTTCGCCGCTGATCGAGAGGGCGGCGCCCGTGCTGCGGGAGCGGCAGCCATGAACGCCGCCCCGGAGACGAACGGCGTGCAGGGACACCCGCCCACGTTGAGGTCCGACTTCTACGGGATGATCGGGAAGTCGGTGGCGATGCGGGAGGTGTACGAGCGGATCGAGCGCTTCGCGGTGCTCTCCATCCCCGTCCTCGTCCTGGGGGAGACCGGGACGGGCAAGGAGATGGTCTCCCAGGCGATCCGCCACATCTACGGCGCCGACCGGCCCTACGTCCCGGTGAACTGCGCCGCGATCCCGAAGAGCCTCTTCGAGAGCGAACTCTTCGGCCACGAGCCCGGGGCGTTCACGGGAGCGTCCCGCAGGCACCCGGGGATCCTGGCCCAGGTGGAGGGAGGGACCCTCTTTCTCGACGAGATCGGCGAGCTTCCCCTCTCCACGCAGGCGAAGCTCCTCCGGGTGCTGGAGTCCGGGGAGTACCGGCCGCTGGGCGGGGAGGAGACGCGCAGGGCGAACTTCCGGCTGATCGCCGCGACCAACCAGGACCTCACGAGCCAGGTGGAGCGGAATCTCTTCCGCCTGGACCTCCTCCACCGTCTCGGCGCGGCGCGCATCGTGGTGCCGCCGCTCCGCGAGCGCGTCGAGGACGTGCAGGCGCTCGCGGACGACTTCCTCCGCCGCATCCACGAGGTGCGGGGCCAGGGGCCCACCACCCTCACCCGGGAGGCCGCCGCGCTCCTCTGCTCCGTCGAATGGCGCGGGAACGTGAGGGAGCTGAAGAACGTGGTCGAGGCGGTGGCGGCGGTCGTGAAGGGGCGGCGCGTCCAGGTACACCACCTGAGGGAGTTCCTGCCCGAGGGACGGGGGGGCGGCCCGGGAGCCGCGTTCCCCACCCTCGCGGAGATCCTGCGTACCACGGAACGCGAGGCGATCCAGGAGGCGCTCCGGCGGTCGGAAGGGAGCCGCGAGCGGGCCGCCGCGCTCCTCGGGGTGAGCGTCGCCACCCTCTACCGGAGGCTTTCCAGCCGGAAGGCGGGTGCGGCATGAGCGCGGCCGCGGGGAGCCGGCGGGTCCGGCCCGGGACGACCGCGTCGCTGCTCTGCCTCTTCGTCGTGCTCTCGGGGTGTGTGCCCCGGTACGGGGTGAAGACGTTCCGGGACGACTTCGAGGGGCTCACGGTCCACCGCATGAGCGGGAACGTACTCGACGATCCGGGGCGCGGCGGGGAGTGGATCGAGCTGAACGCGGAGCTGCGGCGCGTGCGGGGCTCCGACGCCCCCCGGCTCGGGATGGCGCTCCTGTACCGGGACTCGCACCGGTGGCTGTACGTGCCCGCCGGGGAGACGCTCCTGATCCTGGCGGACGGGGAAAGGATCGCGCTGAGGGGCCAGGGAAGCTCCCGGTCGAGGCGGAAGGCCCACCTGCGCGGGGTGGAGGAGCGGGCGGTGTACGGGATCTCGGCGGAGCACTTCCGCCGCATCGCGGGCGCCGACACGGTCCGGGTGCGCATCCTCGGACGCCGCGAGTACGTGGAGCGGGGCTTCGGCGAGGCCAACCGCCAGCGCATGCGCGAGTTCGTCGCCACACACCTCGATCCTCCCGCCCCCCCTCCCGCCGAGGCCGCGCCGCCCCCGTGACGCCCGATTGACCCGGCGGTTGCGCTCCGTCGGGGCGGGCCCCATCCTCAGGGTCCGGGTGTAGGCGGATCCCGGACCCCGGGCGGAGGTCCTGCCCGATTCGCCGGACCGGCCAGGCGCCGCCGCGCGCTCCGGCGGCTCGGAACCTGCGTTCGCGCGGCAGCCCGTTCCCCCGTTCCGGAGCCCGGCCGGCAGCCATGAAGACCGCCTGATGTCGATCCGCGTCCCGCGGCCGCGGGGCACCTTCCCGGGGCGAGCCCCGAAGGTGCTCCGGGGCTCGTCTCTGCCCTGGATCGTCCTGGCCGCGCTCCTCGCGCTCACGGTGGCGGCTACCTTCACCGTGAGCGCGAGCGTGCGCTCCCGCGACCGCCTGCGCTTCGAGAACGCGGTGGAGGCCGCGCTCGACCGGATCAGCGGCCGGCTGGAGATCTACCTCACCACGCTCCGGGGCACAGCCGGCCTCTTCGCCGCCTCCGACTCCGTGACCGAGCGGGAGTTCCGGGCGTACGTGGCCCGCCTGGAGGCACAGCAGCGGTTCCCGGGGGTCCAGGGGATCGGATGGAGCCGGCGCGTCGCCACGGGCCTCCCCGGCCCGGTCGACGAGCGGTACTCCATCGAGTACCTGGAGCCCCTGGACGCCCGCAACCGGGCGGCGCTCGGTTTCGACATGTACACCGAGCCCGTGCGCCGGGCCGCCATGGCGCGGGCCCGTGACACGGGCCTGCCGGCCCTCTCGGGGCGGGTGACGCTGGTCCAGGAGATCTACGGCCCCCCGCAGCCCGGCTTCAACCTGTACGTCCCCGTCTACCGCGGAGGCGGCGTCCCGGCGACCCTGGAGGCGAGGCGCGACTCCCTCCAGGGCTTCGTCTACAGCCCCTTCCGCGCGGGCGACCTGTTCGCGGGGGTCTTCGGGACGGAGGCGGTGCCGCGGGTCAGCTTCCGCGTCTACGACGGTCCCCGGGCGGACTCCGCCACGCTCCTCTACACGTCCGAGCGCGCCGAGGGCCACACGCCCGCCCTCACCGCCACCCGCTCGCTCGTCGTGGCGGGGCGCCCGTGGACGGTGACGCTCGCCTCCCAGCCCACCTTCGAGGCGGCGTCCCACGGCTGGGTGGTGCCCGGGATCGCGCTGGCTGGCGTCCTGGTGAGCGGGCTCCTCTTCGCCCTGGTGCGCGCCCAGGCGCAGGCGCGCACCGCGGCCGAGGAGGCCAACCGCGCCAAGTCGGACTTCCTCGCCACCATGAGCCACGAGCTGCGCACCCCGCTGAACGCCATCGCGGGCTACGTGCAGCTCCTCGAGCTGGAGATCCCCGGCCCCGTGAACGCGGAGCAGCACACCTTCCTCCGCCGCGTGGACCGCGCGCAGAAGGTGCTCCTGGCGCTGATCAACGACGTTCTCAACTTCGCGCGCCTGGAGGCGGGGCGGATGGAGTACCGGTCGGAGCGCGTCCCGGTGGGGCCGCTGGTGAAAGGGCTGGAGGCGCTGGTGGCGCCGCAGCTCCGCGAGCGGGAGCTGGCCTACGCCTGCGAGCCGTGCGACCCCGGCCTGGCGGTGCGGGGGGACCCGGAGCGCATCCGGCAGATCCTGCTGAACCTCACCAGCAACGCGGTGAAGTTCACGGACCCGGGGGGCTCGGTGCGGGTGGGGGCCCGCGCCGACGGGGGCGTGGTGAGGATCTACGTGACGGACACGGGGTGGGGGATCCCGGCGGACCGGCTCCAGGACGTCTTCGACCCCTTCGTGCAGATCGACCGCGACCGGCGCGAGGAGAGCCAGAAGGGGGTGGGGCTGGGGCTCGCCATCTCGCGGGAGATGGCCCGCGCCATGGGCGGAGACCTGGCCGTGGAGAGCGTCTACGGCGCGGGGAGCACATTCACGCTCACGATGCCGCGGGCGGAGGAGGCCGGCGCCTGAACCCCGGTCCCCCTCCGGGGGGGACCGGCGTCACCGGCCCGATCTCTCCGCTCCTCCCTCCTGGAGCGGGAGCCGCAGGGTGAAGGTGGAGCCCTCCCCCACCCGGCTGGTGAGGGAGAGCGTCCCGCCCAGGAGCGCCGCCAGCCGCTTGGAGATCGCCAGCCCCAGCCCCGTCCCCCCCCGCGACGCCGCGGACGCCGTCTGCTCGAACTCGTCGAACACCCGCTCCCGGTCCTCGGGGGCGATCCCCGGCCCCGTGTCGGCCACCCTCACCTCCGCGCACGCGCCGACCCGCTCCAGCTCCATCGTCACCTCCCCCTCGTCCGTGAACTTCACGGCGTTGGAGAGGAGGTTGAGGGCGATCTGGCGGACCCGCGCCGGGTCCGTGGTCAGCGGGAAGTCCGCCGGGGCCACCACCCGTAAGACGAGCCCCTTCTCGCGCGCCTGCAGCTCCAGCGTGGTCGCCACCTCGCGCAGGAGGTCGGCCAGGTCCACCGGCTCCGGGTGGACCTCCAGCTTCCCCGCCTCCAGCTTGGAGATGTCGAGCACGTCGTTGACCAGCTCCAGGAGGTGGCGCGCGCTGGTGACCAGCCGGTCGGCGGCGCCGGACTGCTTCTCCTGGAGCGGGCCGTAGACCCCCTCGCGGAGGAGCTGTCCGTACCCCAGGATGGCGTTGATCGGGGTGCGCAGCTCGTGGCTCATGCTGGCGAAGAAGCGCGACCGGTCGGACATGGCGCGCGCCAGCCGGAGCGCCTGCTCCTCCAGCACCCGGGCCTGCTCCCGCGTCTCGGTGTGGAGGATCGCGTTGTCCAGGGCCAGCGTGGCCTGCCGCGCCAGGAGGCCCAGCAGCGGGGCGTCGCCCGGGTGTCGGAAGGCGCCGACGGAGTCCGAGAGCACCGCCACCAGCGTGGAGCGGCTACCCGCCCGGCGGACGCACGCGGCCGCCAGGGAGCGGAACCCCGCCCCCACCTCGTCCGCGAGCGCGGGGGCGCCGTCCAGGACGAAGGCGTCGGCGCCGGGGTCGCCCGGTCGGCACCGCTCCAGGAGGCGGTCCACGAGCACGTAGAAGCGCGGGTCCTCGACGGAGATCCCCACCCCCGCCCGCACGTCCGGCCGCTCCGCGCTCCCCGGGAGCACCAGCAGCGCCCCGTCGGCGCGGAGGGCGTGGCAGACCACCTCCGCCAGCCGGCGTCCCAGCTCGGCGGGATCGAGCGTCTGCACCAGCACGTCGGAGATGCGGGCGAGCGCGGACGTCTCGTCGTAGCTGCGCTTCACCCGCGACATGGCTCCCACGCGCGCCAGCAGCTCGGCCCGGCTGCACCCCTTGTTCAGGAAGTCGTAGGCGCCCATCTCCAGCCCGCGCACCACCAGGTCGTCGGTGGGCGCGTCCGCGGTGAGGAAGATCACCGGGATGGGGCGGGTCTCGGGGTCCAGCTTGAGCCTCTCCACCACCTGGAAGCCGTCCATCCCCGGCATGTGCACGTCCAGGACGACCACGTCCGGGCGCCAGGAACGGGCGCGCTCGATCCCGGCGGGGCCGGTCTCCTCCGCGGCGACCTCGTGGCCGGCCTGCGCCAGCGCCGAGGAGACGGCGACGCGGGGGATCTTCTGGTCGTCGACCACCAGGACGCGCGCCATCAGACGCCTCCGCACATGTCGGCCAGCGCGGGCGCAATGCGCTGGAGCGGAAGGCTCCGCTCCGCGAAGGCGCGCGCGGCCCGTGGCATCCCGTCGATCACCGCCGTCTCGGCGCTCTCCACCAGGGCGCGTCCCCCGGCGCTCCGGATCCGCTTCAGCCCCTCCGCCCCGTCGCTCCCCATCCCGGTGAGCACCACCCCCACGGCGCGCATCCCTGCCGCCTTCGCCACCGAGCCCAGCAGGAGGTCCACCGAGGGACGGTGGAGCCGCTCGCCGTGGTCGTCCCACACGTGGACGCGGAGGGCGCCGTCCTCCCGCACCACCGTCATCTGGTGCCCGCCCGGGGCGACGAGGGCCTGGTCCGGGAGCACCGGGTCGCCGTCGCGGGCCTCGCGCACCCGGATGCGCGACCTCTGGTCGAGGCGCTCCGCCAGCGTCTCGGTGAACCCGGCGGGGATGTGCTGCGCCACCACGATCCCCGCGCCCAGCCCCGGGGGGAGGGCGGGGATCACCTCGGTCAGGGCGCGCGGCCCGCCGGTGGAGGCGCCGATGGCGATGACCTCGTACCTGCCGGTGGAGGCTACGGGGGGCGCCGGCTCCCCCGCGCCGCGGGCGGCGTCCAGGCGCGGCGCGGGGGGCGGGAGGTGCCCGCTCCGGAGGATCGCGAGGACCTTCTCGCGGATCACCGGCGCGAGGCCGTGGATGTCCATGACCGTGCCGGCGTCGGTCTTGTCGACGAAGTCCAGGGCGCCGGCCTCCAGGGCGCGCAGCGTCACCTCCGCCCCCTCCCGGGTGAGGGAACTGAGGAGGAGGACGGGGGTGGGCTGCTCGGACATGATGCGCTCCAGCGCCTCCATCCCGTCCATCCCCGGCATGTTCACGTCCATGATGACCAGGTCCGGACGCAGCTCGCGGACGAGTCGCACGGCCTCCTCGCCGTTGGCGGCGGCTCCCGCCACCTCCACCCCGTCCAGGGGGGCGAGCATCCGAGCGGTCGCCCGGCGGACGAATGCGCTGTCGTCGACCAGCAGGACGCGCGCGGCGCGGCTCACGTTTCCTCCTCGGGGCGGCGGTAGAAGATGGCGCCGGGGCGGCGCTCCACCCGCAGCGGGGTGGCGACCCGGCGCAGCGTTTCCGCGTGCCCCAGGAACAGGTACCCGCCCGGGGCGAGCACGCGGTACAGCCCGTCCGCGGCGCGCCGCAGCGCGTCGTCGTCGAAGTAGATCAGCACGTTCCGGCAGAAGACGACGTGTTGCGGGGGGAGCCCCGTCCACCACGCGCCGTCCACCAGGTTGGCGCGCTGGAACCGGACTCCCTCCCGGAGTTCCGGGCGCACCTCCCATACTCCCTCTCCCTCCGGGTGGAACCAGCGATCCCGGAACTCCGGCGAAGCCCCGCGGAAGGCGTGCTCCCCGTAGGCGCCGCTACGCGCGCGCTCCAGCGCGGCCGGGTCCAGGTCCAGCCCGGTGATCCGCACCCGGTCCGGGGAGAAAAGCCCCGTGTCCCGGACGAGGGCGGCCAGGGTGTAGACCTCCTCGCCGGAGGCGCACGCGGCGCTCAGGATGCGCAGCTCCCCGCCGCCCCCCAGCCGCTCCCGGAGGTGCGGCAGGGCCACCTCGCGCAGCGTGTCCAGCGTGCCGCGCTCCCGGCAGAAGTAGCTCTCGTTGTTGGTGAGGTGCGGCACCAGCCGCTCCTGCTCCGCCGCCCGCTCCGGGTGGAACTTCACGCGGAACAGGAGGTCCTCGAAGCTGGCGAGGCCCAGCGCGGAGCGCCGCGGCTCCAGGCGGTTCCTCAGCGTGTCGCGCCGCTCCGGCCCGAAGTGGAGCCCGAACTCCTCGGCCAGCCACTCCGACCAGAGCCGGAACTCCTCCTGCGTGAGCGTGGGGCGCGTCATCCCGCTCCCAGCGCCTCCGCGGCCGCCTGCCGCACCAGCGGGTCGGGGTCGCCGTCGCGGGCGGCGCGGAGCGCGTCCGCGGCGAGCGGTGCGTCCAGCCGCCCCAGGGCCCGCACGGCGCTCAGCCGGATCCGCCAGTCCGCGTCGTGGAGGGCCGCCGCGAGGCGCTCCGCGGCCGCGGGGGGCGCCACGAGCCGGAAGGCTTCGGCGGCGGCCCGGCGGAGTTCGCGGTCGGCGGAGTCCATGCGCTCCTCCACCGCGTCCGCGCCGCGCGCGTCGCCCAGCTCGCCCAGGGCCCTCAGCGCGGCGGCCTGGAGGGCGGGATCCCCTTCCGCCAGCGACTCCAGCAGCGGGAGCAGGGCCTCTGGGGCGCGGGTCGCCCCCAGCGCCCGGACCGCGGCGAAGCGCACGGCCGCGTCGCTCGCGTGGACCTGCGGGGCCAGGCGCGACACGGCGCCCGGACCGCCCACGGCGCCCAGCGCGGCCAGGAGCGCCTCCCTCACCGCAGCGTCCTCCTCGCGCTCCAGCGCCGCCGCGATGCGGGGCTCCACCTGCGGGGCGGAGCAGCGGGCCAGGCCCTCGGCCGCCGCGGCGCGCACCTCCGCGTCCGGGTCGTCGAGGAGGCCGGCGAGGAGGTCGCAGTCGCCCCCGGGGAGGCGTCCCAGCGCCAGCACGGCGCCCAGGCGCAGCGCGCGGGCCTCCAGCGCCGCCCTCACCAGCGGGCGCGCGCCGGCTTCCTCCGCGGAGCGGGCCAGCGCGTCCGCGGCCTCGGCGCGGACCTCCTCGTCCGCCGACCCCAGGAAGGGGAGCACGGCCTCCACCGCGGCCCGGTCCGGGAGGAGGGGAAGGGCGGCCAGGAGGGCGCAGGGCTCCGCGCCGCCCCCCTCCAGGCGCGGGAGGAGTTCCGCGAGCACCGCCGCGGCGGGCGCGAGCCTCAGCCCCGCCTCGGCGGCGAAGCGCCGCTCCGGGTCCGCCAGCGCGTCCGCGAGGACACGCACGGCGTCGGGGGTGCCCGTGGCGCCCAGGAGCCGCGCGGCCCCGGGGTCCACCCCGGCCCCGAAGCGGCGCGCCAGCTCCGCCGCCTCCGCGCGCGCCGCCTCCCGCAGCCAGCCGGGCGGGTCGCCGGGGAGGGCCGCCAGGAGGCGCGCCGCCGCCTCCAGCGCCGCGAACCGGGCGTCCGGCGCCGCGGCTTCCGCGGGGGCGCGGAGCGCCTCCAGCCCCGCCGGGTCGCCGATCTCGCCCAGCGCCTCCGCCGCGGCCGCGGCCACCTCCGGGTCGCGCGCTGCCTCGGCCAGGGCGGGGAGGGCGCGCGGGTCGCCGATCCGGCCCAGCGAGGTGGCCGCCGCGAGCCGCTTCCACGGGTCTTCCCCGCGGAGTGTCGCCACCAGGGCATACACCGCGCGCGGGTCACGCAGCGACCCCAGCCCGTCCGCCGCGGCGGCGGCGACGTTGGGGTCCGGGTCCGCCAGCGCCCGCTCCAGCGCGGCGCGGGCTTCCGGGTTGCCGGTCTCCCCCAGGGCGGAGGCGGCCAGCACGCGCACGTCGCCGTCCGCGTCCTCCACGGCCAGGCGTTCCAGCCGCTCCAGGGCGCCTCCGCGCGCGCCGGGGGCGGCGAGCGCGGCGAGGAGGGAGCGCGCGGCGTTGCGGCGCTCTGCGTCTCCGCCGTCGCGGAGCGCCGTCTCCAGCTCCGGGAGGAGCGCCTCCGGCCGGTCCAGGGCCCGCGCCCGCTCCAGGGCGCGCTCGCGCTCCCAGGCGGATTCGCCGCTCACCGCGGCGAGGAGCCCCGCCGCCTCCGGAGAGGCTCCGGAATCAGACACGGAAGCGGCTCACGAGCTGGGAGAGGCGCGAGGCCTGCTGCGCGACGTCCTCCGCGGCGCGGGCGGCCTCCCGCACCGAGGACTGCGCCGCGCGCGCCCCCGAGGCGATGTCCTCCGTGGCCTGCAGGATCATCTCCCCGCCCCGCTTCTGCTCGGCGGTGGCGGCGAACACCTGCTGGGTCTGCTCGTTCATGTTCTCGGTGGCCTGCACGATCTGCTGGCTCGCCAGGCTCTGCTCGCGGGTGGCGATTCTCACCTCTTCCGCGATCTGGCGGATGTGCTGGGTGGACTCGCGGGCCTGCCCGGCCGCCAGGGTCTGCTGCTGCGACGCGAGCGCGACCTCCTCCATCAGCTCGCGCGTGCGCCCGGCCGTCCCCACGATCTTGTCGAGGGCCTCCGCCGCCGCCTCGGCGAGTTCGATCCCCTCCTGCGTGCGCTCCGCCACGCCGCCGCTGGAGCGGGTGGCGCGCTCCAGCTCGCCCTGGATCCCGCGGATGACGGTGCCGATCTCCCGCGCGGACTCCACCGAGCGCTCCGCCAGCCTCCGGATCTCCTGCGCCACCACCGCGAAGCCGCGGCCGTGCTCCCCGGCCCGGGCCGCCTCGATGGCCGCGTTCAGGGCGAGGAGGTTGGTCTGGTCGGCGATGTCCTCGATCACCTCGGAGATCTGCCCCACGGAGGTGCCCGTCTCCCCGAGCCCGCGGATGGCCCCGGTGAGGGCGTCCACCTCGCCGTGGATCCGCTGCATCCCCTGGACGACCCGGCCCACCGCGTCGCCCCCGCCCCGGGCGTCGCCGGCCGCCTCGACGGCGATCTGCCGCGTCTCCTCCACGTGCCGCCCCACCTGCTGGATGGAGGCGGCCATCTCTTCGATGGTGGTGGACGCTTCCTCCACCGCGGCGCCCAGGGTGTCCGCGCCGGTGGCGGTGTGCTCGATGGAGCGCCCCATCTCGGAGATGGACGAGGAGGTCTGCTCCACGGAGGCGGCGAGCGATTCTGCGCTCACCGCCACCCGGCCGATCTGTGCCGCGATCTCTTCCATGGAGGTGGAGGTCTGCTCGGTGGCGGCCACCTGGTCGTCCACCGTCTGCGCCAGCCGCTGCGACGAGGCCGCGATCTCCTCGGAGGCCGCGGCCACCTGCTCGGTGGCGGTGTTGACGCCGCCGATGGCGGTGCGGAGGTCGTCCGCCATGCGGTTCAGGGTCCCGGTGAGCACCCCCACCTCGTCGCGTCCCTCCGCCTCGATGCGCTGCGTCAGGTCGCCGGAAGCGACCGTGGCCGCGAACTCCACCGCGCGCTGCAGCGGCCGGGCGATGCGCCCCGCCAGCCACCCCGCCAGCGCGGCGGCGATCACGATGGCGGCCAGGGTGAGGCCGATCAGCGTCCAGCGGATCTGGAGCACGGCCGTCTGCACCGTGCCGCGGCTCTCCGCCGTGATCCGGCCCTGCTGCTGCCGGAAGTCGTCCAGCACCTCGCGCGCCTCGTTCACCTGCGCGCGCGCCGCCCCCGTGCGGTAGAACTGGACGACGTCGTCGATGGAGCCCTGCCGCCGCAGCGGGATCACGCGGTCCACGACCTCGACCGTCCACTCGCGGCTGATCCTCCCCACGGTCTCCAGGCGCTGCCGCTGCTCCGGGTCCTTCACCAGCGCCTGCGCCGTCCGGAGCGCTTCCTCCTCGCGGCGCGCGGCCTCCGCGTAGGGCTGCAGCGCTTCCTCCTGGCCGGTGATGGCGAAGTCGCGCAGCGAGGTGGTGCGGTCCATGAACGCCAGCCCCAGGGCATCCGCCTGGGCCTGGAGCTGCTCTGACCTCACGAACACCTCCGTGGCGTCCTGGATCCGCCGCACCTGCCACAGGACCACCGCGGCGATGGCCGTCATCAGGAGGAGGACGGGAAGGAATCCGGCCAGGATCTTGACCCGGATCGATGCGTCGCGGAACCACTCCGTCAGGCCCGTCATCTGTCCACTCCGGCGAGCACGTTGTCCAGGTCGAGGAGGGTCACCAGCCGCCCGTCCTCTGCGCGTACCACTCCGTCCAGCCACCCCTCGGGGAGCGCGGCGACCGCCTCCGGCGGGGGAGGGTCCACTCCGTCGTCGGTCTCCACGATCCCCGCCACGCGGTCCACCAGCAGCGCGACGGCCTCGCCGCCGCCCCCCGGGGAGACCACCACCAGGCGCCCGGGCCGCCGCGCGGGGGCGCCGCCGAGGCGCGTCCCCAGGTCCAGCACGCCCAGGAGCGCGCCGCGCAGGTGCACCACGCCCACCACGTCGGGCGGGGGCGAGGGCGTCCGGGTGACCGCCGGCGGGCGGAGCACGGCGCTCACCCGCTCCAGGGGGAGCCCGAACTCCGCCGGGCCCAGGCGCACGGCGACCGCGCTCACCCGCCCCCTTCCACCAGCCCGCGCACGGCCTCCACGAGCTGCGGCGGCGTCCACGGCTTCGGGAGGAACCCCGTGGCCCCGGCCTCGCGGGCGGCGGCGCGGTCCTCCTCGGCGGACTCGGTGGAGCTGACCAGCACGGGGAGGGGAGATCGCAGCTCGCCGCGCAGCCGCCTCACGAACTCCAGCCCGTCCATCTGCGGCATGTTGATGTCCACGATCAGGAGGTCCAGCTCCGGCTCCTGGGCGGCAAGGTCCAGCCCCTCGGCGCCGTTGGCCGCGAACAGGAGGTCGTTCCCCGCTCCCAGCACCAGCCGGTACATGCGGCACATCATCGGGCTGTCCTCCACCACGAGGATCCGCCTGCGCTCACTGGCCACCGCCGCCTCCGCGATACAGGTCCACGTTCAGCTCCACCATCGCCGCCGGATCCAGCACCAGCACCACCCCGCCGTCCGGCGCCACCGTCGCTCCCGAGATCCCGGGAGGGCTCCCCACCGCGGCCGGGAGGGCCCGTACCGTGGCGGGGCGCTGTTCCAGCAGCCGGTCCGCGGCCACCGCCACCCCCCGCGACCCGCTGCGCACCACCACCAGGAAGCGGGGCGGGCGCCCGTCGTCCCACCCGAAGATCCGCGCGGGGCGCGCCAGCGGGAGCACCTCGTCCCGCACGCGCACCACCTCCGCGGGGCCCACCCGCTCCACCTCCCCCGCGCGGAGCGTCTCCTCCACGTCGGCGGAGGGGAGGGCGAGCCGCTCCCCCGCCGCCTCGAAGAAGAGCGCGGGAACGAGCGCGACGGTGAGGGGGAGCCGCAGGAGGAAGCGCGTGCCCCCTTCCTCTCCCTCCTCCACCTCGACGCTCCCGCGCAACCGCGACACCGCGCCCCGCACCGCGTCCAGCCCGATCCCGCGCCCCGAGACGGCGCTCGCCTCGCGGCGGGTGGAAAAACCGGGCCGGAAGATCAGCTCCTCCGCCCGCTCGCCGTCGGCCTCGGGCGGAACGATCCCCTGCTCCCGGGCGCGGGCGACGATTCCCGCCCGGTCCAGCCCCCGCCCGTCGTCCTCCACCTCGATGCGCACCCGGTCGCCCTCCTGGGTGGCGCGCAGCGCGAGGAAGGCTTCCGGCGGCTTCCCCGCCGCCTCCCTCTCCTCCGGCGGCTCGATCCCGTGGTCCACGGCGTTGCGCACCAGGTGCAGGAGGGGCTCGGCCACCGCGTCGGCCGTGGACTTGTCGAGCCGGGTCGCCTCGCCCTCCAGCACGACCCGGACCCGCTTCCCCTGGTCGCGGGCCAGGTCCCGCACCAGCGCGGGGAAGCGGGCGAAGATCCGCCCCACCGGGACCAGGCGCAGGTCGGTCGCGGTGCGGCGCGCGGCGTCCGCGGCGGCCGCCATCGTCTCCACCCGGTCCTGGAGCGCGCGTCCCAGGCCGGCGGCCCGGAGCGCGGCGCGGTGGGCCTCCTCCCACTCCTCCAGCGCGGTGATCTCCGACATCACCTCACCGATCTCGTCGAGCAGCACGTCCAGCTTCCGGAAGGGGATGCGGACCACGTCGTCGCGGAGGTCCTGGGCGCGCACCTCCGGGCCGGGCGCGGCCTCGCGCGGCGCTTCCCCATCCCCCTCCGGGGGAGCGGGGGCGGGCTCCCCGGGGGCGTCGGCGGGCTCCTCTCGGATGGGGACGAGCGCGGCGAAGGCCCTTTCCTCCTCGGGCGAGCCCGCCCGGTCCACCGCCAGGCGCAGCGCCGCGGCGCCGCGGAGGAGCGCCGCCAGCGTCGCCCCCGGCGGCGGGGCGTGCGAGCGCTTCAGGACGCTCTCCACCGAGTGGACGAAGTCCTGGATGGGACGCAGCCCCAGCATCCCCGCGTTCCCCTTGAGGGTGTGGAGGCCGCGCAGGAGCGGTGTCCGGTCGGGCTCGGCGAGCGTCTCCCCGCGCTCCCACGCGGCCAGCACCGCGTCGAGGCGCGCGATCGGGTCGCGCGCCTCGTCGCGGAAGTCGCCCAGCAGCTCGGAAAGGTCGAAGAGGTCGGACAGCGCTCCCTCCGGGGCAGGTAGGGCGGGCGCCTCGTCGCGCCCGCCGCGGGACCGTGGCATTTTGGGGGCCACGGTCCCCGTGCGCCACCCCGCGAGATCATCGCGCCCTTGTGCGGAGGCGCCAGAGCGCGAATCTTGGCTGCTTCCCGGCGCACACACCAGCTCACGGACCCATGGCACGCATCCGCTTCCCCCATCCGCTCACCCTCATGGTGGGCTTCGTGGCCCTCGCCGCCGCGCTCTCGTGGCTGCTCCCCGCGGGCGAGTACGAGCGCCGCGAGGACGCCGCCACCGGACGGGAGGTGGTGGTCGCGGGGACGTACCACCGGGTCGAGGCGGCTCCCGTGGGCCCCTTCGACGCCCTGGTCGCCATCCCCCGCGGGATGGTGGAGGCGGGGGACGTGATCTTCGTGGTGTTCCTGGTGGGCGCGGCCTTCACGGTGCTGGACCGCACCGGCGTGCTCGGCCGCGGGGTGGACCGGCTCGTCCTGCGCATGCGCGGGCGCACGCTGGCGGTGGTCCCGGCGGTGTGCGTGCTCTCCGCCCTGGGCGGCGCGATGATCAACATGCAGGAGGAGTTCATCGCGCTCATCCCGGCGCTGCTGATCCTCACGCGGCGCATGGGCTTCGACCCGCTGGTGGCGGTGGCGATGAGCCTCGGGTCGGCGGCGGTGGGCTCCTCGTTCAGCCCCATCAACCCGTTCCAGGTGGGGATCGCGCAGAAGCTGGCGCAGCTCCCCCTCCTCTCGGCGGCCCCGTACCGCATCGCCTTCTTCGTGCTGGCCCTGGCGATCTGGATCGCCGTGACCCTGCGCTACGCGGCCCGCACCCGCACCGCCCCGGAGGCGATGGAGGCGGAGGCCGGGGCGGACCTGGCCGCGCACCCCGGAGGCGGCCGCGACGCGGGGATCCTCCTCCTGGTGCTCGCCACCTTCGCCGTATACGTGTACGGGATCCTGCGGCTGGACTGGGGCTTCAACGAGATGGCGGGGCTGTTCTTCGCCATGGGGGTCGCGGTGGGGCTGCTGGGCGGGCTCCGGGTGGGCGGGACGGTGGAGGCGTACATCCAGGGGTTCCGCGAGATGGCGTTCGCGGGGCTCCTGATCGGCTTCGCGCGGGCCATCTTCGTGGTGCTCCAGGACGGTAGGATCGTGGACACCATCGTCAACGGCCTGGTCACGCCCATCGCCGGGCTCCCCGTGGCGCTCTCCGCGCTGGGGATGATGGGGGTGCAGGCGCTGATCCACTTCCCCGTCCCCAGCGTGAGCGGCCAGGCGGTGCTCACGCTCCCCGTGCTGGTGCCGGTGTCCGACCTCCTGGGGCTCTCCCGCCAGGTGACGGTGCTCGCCTACCAGTACGGCGCCGGCCTGACGGAGCTGATCGCCCCCACCAACGGCGCGCTGATGGCGATCCTGATCGCGGCGGACGTGCGCTACGAGCGCTGGCTCCGGTTCGTGATCCCACTGTACGCGGGGCTGCTTGCGCTGGGCGCGGCGGCCGTGATGCTGGCGATCGCAGTCGGGCTCCGGTAGGGCGCGCCGGCGGCTCCTCCCCGCGGGACCGGTCTCCACCGGTCCCGCGGGGACGCGGTTGACAGGAGCGGCGGGGCGGAGTACCATTTCCCCTTGAAATGAGAATGGGTTTCAACCGCAAAGCGGTCGAAGCCACACGGCCGGGGTGCGGGCAGCCCGCAACCCGGCTTCGGTCCGCCCTCCCCGTGCCTCGAACGGAGCCTCCCCGTGAAGGGAAAGTTTACGATCCGCGACCTGTTCCTCCAGGTCCACCTCTGGCTCGGACTCGCCACGGGCGCGGTGATCGCCGTGGTGTGCCTCACCGGCGCGATCCTGGTGTTCGAGAAGGAGATCGAGATGGGGCTCAACCCCGCTCGATACTACGTGGAGCCCGCCGGGGAGCGCCTCCCGCTGGACGAGGTGGCCGCGCGGGTGAGGGCGGAGCTGCCGGAGACCCGGGTGGGGGTGGTGACGGTCCACTCCGATCCCCGGCGCGCCCTGGAGGTGGGCGAGGGCGGGCGCGGCGGCGCGAAGGCATACGTGAACCCCTACACCGGCGCGGTGCTGGACCCGTCGGTGCGTCGCAGCGAGTTCTTCCGGATGTCGTTCGAGCTTCACCGCTGGCTCCTGGCGGGGGACACGGGGAAGCTGATCGTCGGCGTCTCCACCCTCCTCTTCCTGGTCATCATCCTCAGCGGGGTGGTGGTGTGGTGGCCGAAGACCCGCCGCATGCTCCGCGCGCGGCTCACCGTGCAGCGGCGCGCCGGGTGGAAGCGCGTCAACCACGACCTCCACGTGTCGCTGGGGATCTACACGGCGGTGGCGTTGTTCGTGATGGCCTTCACCGGCCTGGCGTGGTCGTTCGAGTGGTTCAACGACGGCATCTACAAGATCACCAACTCGCCCAAGCCCAGCCGGGAGCCGGTGAAGTCCGCCGTGGTCGAAGGGGCGGAGCGGCTTCCCCTGGAGACGGCCTTCGTCGCGGGGAGCACGGCGCTCGGGCCGGCCGAGTTCTACACGCTCGACATCCCCCGCGAGGAGGACGGCGCCTTCACGGTGCGCGGCCTCCCGGTGGACGCGCCGCACGAGCGCGCCACGGACGCCATCCACGTCGACCAGTACAGCGGCGAGGTGGTGAAGGCCGACCGCTACGCCGAGCGCAGCCTGGGCGCGCGGGCGCGGGCCACCTTCTACCCGGTGCACGTGGGCTCCATCTGGGGGATGCCCACCCGGATCCTCTTCTTCGTGGCCTGCGTGCTGGGCTTCACCTTCCCCATCACCGGGGCGGTGATCTGGTACAACAAGCGCTCGAAGCGCTGGTTCGGCCGGAAGCCGCGGCCCGTCCGGGCCGCCCCGCGCCGCACGAAGCGCGAGACGGTCGGGGCCTCGTAGCGGAGGCGGGGACCCAGGAGGAAGAAGGAGCGGCGCCGGGGACGGACTTCCCCCGGCGCCGCTCCTCGTTTCCCCGAAGCCCCTCCCTACTCCACCACGACCCCGTCTCCCCGGCGGACGGTGCCTTCCCGCAGCACCGCCGCGTAGATCCCCGCGACGGCCGGGAAGACGATGCCGGGCGCGAGGGTCACGCTGGCGGCGCGGGTGTGCCGGGCCAGCGTCCGCAGGATCTCCGGGTCGCGGGGGAGGTCGCCCTGCGCCAGCGTCGTGACCACGCAGCGCGGAGTGGGGTCCACGCCCTCCACGCGCACCTCCTTCCCGACCCGGAGCCGCCGCGCGAGCCATCCGGTCTCCGCGAACCCCGCTCCGCCGGCCGACGCCACCAAGAGGTTCGGCCGGAAGCGGCGCGCCTCGAAGCGGCCCGCCGGGTGCAGCGCTCGCAGCCGGTCGAGGGTGGCGGTGGTCAGCACGTGGAGGACGCCGTAGTCGAAGAAGGTCCCGGCGGGTGCCGCGAGGGCCATCTCCTCCCGCCGGATCACCTCCTCGCCCGGCGGCGCGTCGATCGACGTGCGGTCCGCCTCCCGCTCGGGACGGGCGGGAGCTTCCGAAGCCAGCGTCACCTCGCGTCCGAGCACCCGTGAGAGAACCCCGTCCACGTCGTACCGGGTGCTCTCCACCACCGCGCCGTCCGGCAGCTCGATCCGCACGGGCGGCAGCGGGCGGCCCGGCCGCGGGGGCTCCACGAAGGTGGCGCGGCACTCGAAGAGCCTCCCCCACCGGCGGGGATGCTTGGCGCTCGCGACCAGCCCGGTCTCCCGGTCCACGACCGCGTAGGCGCGGTCTCCCGCGATGCCGCGCGAGGTGACCTCCGCGATCTCCAGCTCCTCGCCCTGCATGGACTTCACGGGGTAGCGCCAGAGCGCCGCCACGGTGCCCGTCATCCCGTCCATCCCCCCGTCTCCCGGTTGAGGTTCGTGGCCCGTATTCGCCGGCCCCCCTACACCGACGCCGCCTCGCCCGTCTGCACCCGCCAGAGCGCCGCGTACGGCCCGCCGGCCGCCACCAGCTCCTCGTGTGTGCCGGACTCCACGATGGCGCCGCCCTGCATCACGTGGATGCGGTGCGCGTTGCGGACGGTGGAGAGGCGATGCGCGATGGCGAGGGTGGTGCGCCCCACGCTGATGCGGTCCAGCGACCGCTGGATGGCCGCCTCCGTCTCGTTGTCCACCGCGGAGGTGGCCTCGTCCAGCACCAGCACCGGCGGGTCCTTGAGGATGGCGCGTGCGATGGCGAGCCGCTGCCGCTGTCCGCCGGAGAGCTTCTGCCCCCGCTCGCCCACCACGGTGTCGTAGCCGTCCGGGAGCGCGGTGATGAAGGCGTGCGCCTCGGCCAGCTTCGCCGCGTGCACCACCTGCTCGTCCGTGGCTCCGAAGGTGCCGTACGCGATGTTCTCGCGCACCGTCCCGTGGAAGAGGAAGACGTCCTGGCTCACCAGCCCCACGGCGCGCCGCAGGTCGCCCGGGAGGATGCGCCGCACGTCCACGCCGTCGAGCGTGACGGCGCCCGCGTCGATCTCGTACAGGCGCAGCAGCAGCTTCACCAGCGTGCTCTTTCCCGAGCCGGTGGGCCCCACCACCGCCACCGTCTCCCCGGCGGGGATCCGCAGGGAGAAGTCCCGCAGCACCGGCTCGCGCCCCGGGTACGCGAAGGTCACCCCGTCCAGCGCCACCTCGCCGCGCACCTGCTCCGCCGGGAGGGCCCGGTCGCCCGGGTGCGCCGCGACGGGGGTGTCCAGCAGTGCGAAGATGCGTGTGGTGGAGGCCATCGCCCGCTGGTACAGGTCCAGCGTCTCCCCGAGGCGGGTGAGCGGCCAGAGGAGCCGCTGGGTGATGAAGACCAGGAACGAGTACGTCCCCACCTCCAGGCTCCCCTCCAGCACCTGGATGCCGCCCAGGAGGAGCGTCCCCGTGAAGCCTACCAGGATCACCACGCGGATGAGCGGGACGAAGGCGGCGCTCAGGCGGATCGCGTGCCGGTTGGTCCGGAGGTACGCCTCGCTCTCGGCCGCGACGCGGGCTTCCTCGTGCGCCTCCGCGGCGTACGCCCGGATGGTGGTGATCCCGCTCAGGTTGTTGGCGAGCCGGGCGTTCAGGTCGCCCACGGCCGCGCGTACGGCGGCGTAGCGGGGCGCGAGCCGCGCCTGGAACACCAGCGAGCCCCAGATCACGAACGGCATGGGGAGGAGGGCGATCCAGGCCACCTCGGGCGCCGCGATGAAGAACGCCGCCCCGATCGCCAGCACCGTGGTCACCACCTGGATGACTTCGTTGGCGCCGCGGTCCAGGAAGCGCTCCAGCTGGTTCACGTCGTCGCTCAGCACGGACATCAGCCCGCCGGTGCTGCGCTCCTCGAAGTAGGCCAGGTCCAGCTCCTGGAGGTGCCGGTAGGCGTCCATGCGCAGGTCGTGCTGGATCGTCTGCGCCAGGTTGCGCCAGAGGACATCGTACAGGTACTGGAACAGCGATTCCAGCAGCCACACCACGAAGGTGATGACGGAGAGCACCACGAGCTGGTCGCGCACGTCCGGGAAGCCCAGCCGCGCGACGAGCGAGTCCTGGCCCCGCACCACCACGTCCACCGCGGCGCCGATGAGCGCCTCGGGGGCCAGGTCGAAGAGCTTGTTGGTGATGGAGCACGCCGTGGCCGCCCACACGCGGCGGCGGTGTGGGCGCGAATAGCGGATCAGCCGGCGAAGAGGCGCCGACGGCGACGATGGGTTCGGTGCGGCGTTCACGGTGGTGAAGCGGAGGTTGCGGAGGCGCGGGCCGGTGCGGTGCGCGCGGAGGGGCAATCTCGCACATCCGCTTCCGGGTCGTCACCCCCGCACCTGCCGTACGGGGACTCGCCGCGGGGGGGGCGGACGCAGGGTGGCGACGGGTCGGGAGAAGCGGCTCGCCCGCTCCTCGCGTCAGCGGAGGTCGAGCGGGCTCCGCACGCCCATCCCGCCGCGATTGAGGACGTGCGTGTAGATCATGGTGGTGCGCACGTCCTTGTGCCCGAGCAGCTCCTGGACGGTGCGGATGTCGTACCCGGCTTCCAGGAGGTGCGTGGCGAAGGAGTGCCGGAAGGTGTGGCAGCTCCCCGACTTCGAGATCCCGGACTTCCGGACGGCCTCGGCGACCGCCTTCTGGAGCGCGGACTCGGAGAGGTGGTGCCGCCGCGCCTCCCCGGATCGTGGGTCCACGGACCGCGAGGGTGCGGGGAAGACGTACTGCCACGCCAGGCTGCGCGGCGCCCCGGGGCTCTTCCACCCCAGCGCGTACGGCAGGTATACTGCCCCGTAGCCTTCGTCCAGGTCCCTCGCGTGGAGCACGCGGACGCGCTCGATCTGGTCTTCCAGCGGACCTTTCAGCCGGTCCGGGAGCATGGTGATGCGGTCCTTCTGCCCCTTCCCGTCGCGGACGGCGATCTGTCCGCGCTCGAAGTCCAGGTCCTTCACCCGCAGGCGCAGGCACTCGAGGAGGCGCAGCCCCGCGCCGTAGAGCAGGCTTGCCGCGAGCCAGTGCGTTCCCTGCAGCTGGGCGAGCACGGCCTGGACCTCACTCCGGCTGAAGACCGCCGGCAGCTTCGCCGGGCGCCGTGCCCGCACCACGTCTTCGATCGCTCCCAGCTCGATCTCCAGGACGTCGCGGTACAGGAAGAGGAGCGCGGCGAAGGCCTGGTTCTGTGTGGCGGCGGCGACCTCGCCTTCCGTCGCCAGGTGGGAAAGGAAGGCCCGGATCTCCGGCGCTCCCATCTCCGCGGGGTGGCGCTTGCCGTGAAAGATCACGTAGCGCTTGATCCAGCGTGTGTATGCTTCTTCGGTCCGGATGGAGAAGTGCTTCAGATGGAGCACGCGTCGCACCTGGTCCAGCAGCCTGGGCGGGGACATGATCGCCTTGTATCCACGGGAGGCCGGAGGTATACTGCGGCGGGTGATGTAAGATGCTGTCGCATATTCCGCCTTGCAAGGTTTTATGTGGAGGAATTTTCCACATATCCCGGTATGTAGTACTCAGGATATGGATGGAAGTAGCGCTCTGATGGTTGGATGTAGATGGAAGTCTGGTAAGGGGCGATTGCTTGTTATCTGGAACGGGTTCCAGGATGCTCCGGGTGGGGGGAGTCAATGTGCTCCAGATGTGACGAGGCGGGAGGCGGCCGGGTGGGGGTTCTCTGGAATTTTGTCGGTATAAACAATAGTTAGGCTTCACACATGCTTCTCAAGTGTAGCGGTCACGCGTATCGTAGCCCTTTGTCCATCCGCCTGTGGCGACCATGAGGGACGTACTATTTGTTCAGGGCGCTGGTGAGGGCGTCCATGCGGACTGGGATAGTCACCTGGTCGCGAGTCTTCGCCGTGAACTCGGTCCGCGATACAACGTCCGCTATCCGCGCATGCCGAACGAGGCGGAGCCCACGATGGCGACGTGGCGGCCAGTGCTTGAGCAGGAATTAGCCGCGCTCCGACCCGGCGCCATTGTCGTGGGCCACTCGGTCGGTGGAACGATGGTCATCCATGTCCTTGGCGACGTGGCGTCGATCACTGGTCTCACTGCCATCGTCCTGATCGCGGCGCCGTTCATCGGACAAGGCGGCTGGGCGAGCGACGAAATCGAGCCCCGAGAGGATCTCGCCGAGCGGCTACCGGCGACCGTGCCGATCTTGTTATACCATGGTGAGGACGACGCCATCGTCCCGGTAACGCATGTCGAGCGGTACGCAGCGACTCTTCCACAGGCCCGCCTGCGTCGGTTTGAAGGCCGTGACCATCAGTTGAACAACAATCTGTCGGAGGTGGCGCGCGACATTCACGAACTGGAGTCGCGTGTCACCGGCCGCGAGTGAACCCGCTGGAGTCTCCGCCGTGATGCCTAACGATTGCGCTGCAGGCGACATGCGGCTGGCGATTCTTTCTCGCCCGGTGACTGGAACGCCAGTCGTCGCGCCTGGGTGGCGCAGTTTAGCCGCACGCGCCTGAGCTTTGGGGTCGTTAGGCGGCCGTCTGGCGGGCTTCTCGGCAGCCGCGGCTTCTACTGCGGCTGCCGAGTGTTCCCGTTGCTCTGACCTGTGCTCAACCTCCTCGGAGGCGGCGAACCACCTCTTGGGCCCCTCGTCGGTAAGCCGTCAGGCACACCAGCTCACCCGCTGAGTCAAGCACTTCCCAGAACCGAGACTTCGCGCTCTTCTGGATGGTGTAGCGAGGATTTTCCTCTGCGGCGGTGGTGTTGGTCTTTCCCTTGTGCGTGTCGGCCATCTGAACCTCCGATCTCTTGACCCGCGCCGCCGTGCAGGGCTACCTTGGAGAGCGGACGGCCTTCGGGTCGTGCCGTTTGTGAGGCTGGCCGAATCTTCTTGGCGGGAGAGCGGCCAGCCTTCTTTCTCGCCCTGCTGGTTACAATGTAGTACACAGTTTGGGGCATGTCAACATCTGCGTAAACATCGCAATGAGCGAAGTCTTTCGAGAAGTCACAGACCGATTGATCGAGGTCGTTACGCTCGCGGATCTCGCCCGAGAGCTTGGTGTCTCGCATGGTCTACTGCGACAGGCGAGGCTCAATCCGTCTGCCTCGTCTTATCGCTCCCCTCCAGCGGGCTGGGAAGGCGCTGTGGCGAGGCTCGCACGGGAGCGTGGGGGGGAGCTGTTGAAGCTAGCCGAAGAGATGGAGGCGAAGGAGCGTGCCCACCGACTGTAGGCTCCTTCGCGCCGTGCCGCCTAACGATAGCGCTACAGGCGTTATGCGGTACATCTGCGCCCGGTGACTGAGCCGCCAGCTGTCGCATCTAGGGGGTGCGGTTTGGGCGCACGTGCCTGAGTTCAGGCTCAGCTCGCAGGAGGAGCTTTGTGACTGCACCATGAAACCAGTTCCTTGACCGATGGGCATTGGCGATCAGCGCCCAAGGGTTATCCATGGACAAACCAGATTACGAGCCGAGAGGACGAATAGACATGTCGCAGAACATCGAGACAGTGAACACGTATCTGGACGGATTCCGCAAGAATGATCACGAGCAGATTCTATCCTGCCTGACCGACGACATCGAGTGGACCGTCTTCGGTGCCTTCCGTTTGACCGGCAAAGAGGCCTACGACAAGGCCATCGACGGCGCGCCCGAGTTCATCGACCCTCCCGAGCTGGAGGTGGTGCGTATGGTCGAGCAGGGTGACGTTGTCATGGCAGAACTTACCGGCACGGCAAAGCGCGCCGCGGGCGGAGAGATGCGCATGTCCATGGCCGAGGTTTTTGTCATGCGCGACGGCAAGATCGCTGAGCGCCGCGCCTGGGTGATCGTCCTTAATGAGAACGACTACCGCTGATAGGTGGCGTCTGCGTCTTTCGAACGCAATGCGTAAACAGCACTTCTTCAAGGCGTCGGTGGCGTGTTCCCTATTCAGCGCCATCGGACGTGTCGGTCGAGCGGATCGTCACTTCGAAGCCGGCGACCCTGTACTTCGGCCTGATGAGCCTTGGACTTGGCTGTTTACGCTTGGGCAGTGTCGTCGGCTCGCTCGGATGTACGGTCACGTTCCTGCTGAGGTATGCCTTATGGGGGTGTCGGCCGTTACATCCGCCCGCCTAACAATTGCGCTGCAGGCGACATGCGGCCGGCGATGCTTTCGTGCCTGGTGACTGGATCGCCAGTCGCCGCGTCTGGAAGGTGCAGTTTGGCCGCACGCGCCTGAGCTTGGAGTCGTTAGGCAGCGCACTCACCACTTCTGTCTTGGTGGCAAACCATGATCTCGCCCCGTTCGATCTCAGTGGCTCAGACGTGCCCGCGCCGGGGTGACGTAAGCGCAAACCTCGACGAGCATCTCCGGCTGACTGAACTCGCCGCCTCCGAAGGGGCTCAGGTTCTCGTCTTCCCTGAACTCTCCCTCACCGGCTACGAGATCAACCTGGCGGGCGAGCTGGCTTTCTCCGAGCAGGACTCGCGGTTGATTCCTCTACTCGATGCAGCGGCGGCGCACTCGATCACGCTCATCGTCGGTGCCCCGCTTCGTGTCGGAGCCCATCTGCATATCGCCGCCTTCATCCTGTCCCCCGACCGGACGAGCGCATTCTACACGAAGCATCACCTCGGCGCATTTGGGGAAAGCGCACGCTGCGATGGCATCGTGCCGCCGGCGGAAGCCACCGTCTTTCACCCAGGTGTGCACAATCCGCTGATCCGGTTGGGGAGCCATGCTGTGGCAGTGGCGATCTGCGCCGACATCGGCCGCCCGGCGCATCCGCAGCAGGCAGCGGAGAAGGGCGCGAAGTGCTATCTGGCGAGTATGTTCGTGATCCCTTCGGAGTTCGATCAGGACGCGGCGAAGATGAGTGGGTACGCGAGGCAGCATTCGATGGTGGTGGCACTCGCCAACTACGGAGGGGCGACGGGTGGTTTGAGGACGGCGGGGCGGAGTTCGATCTGGTCGGAGGAGGGTGAACTCTTGGCGCAGTTGCCTCGGAGCGGAGCCGGTGTTGCAGTGGTGACGGAGACGTTACAGGGTTGGCGAGCAAAGGCGATCATGCTCGGGGGTGACGACGCGGTAGCTTCCGACCTCGCCAGCACTGCCTAACGATAGCGCTGCAGGCGACATGCGGCCGGCGATGGTTTCGCGCCCGGTGACTGGATCGCCAGTTGTCGCGTCTGGTGAGTGCAGTCTGGCCGCACGCGCCTGAGCTTTGGGGTCGTTAGGCGGGTGCGCCTCTTGCAATTCTCCATCGATTGAGACATCGTACGACGGACCCGCAATCGAAGGAGGCTGCTGTGGAGAAGGTCACGATCTCCCCCAAATATCAGGTTGTTATCCCCCGTTCCGTTCGCGAGCGGCTGAACCTGCAACCTGGGCAGCAGGTGCAGGTGATTCCGTATGACAACCGTATCGAGTTCATCCCGCTCCGCCCGGCTCGTGAACTACGCGGTTCTCTACGCGGAATGAGCACGGACCTGGAACGCGAAGCAGATCGCCTGTGAGTACCCCCACTGTACCCTCGCGCAACGTGGTGGACTCCTCCGGCTGGCTGGAATACCTCGCTGACGGAGCGAACGCGGAGTTCTTCGCGCCTGCCATCGAAGACACGGAGCACCTTGTCGTCCCAGCGTTGAGCGTATTGGAGGTGTTCAAGTGGGTGCTGCGTGAACGTGGGGAAGATGCCGCGCTCCAAGCAGCGGCTCTGATGCAGCAGGGTCACGTGATCGAACTCGATGTGGCTCTTGCGATCCAGGCAGCTAAACTTGGACTTCAGCACCGGCTCCCGTTGGCGGATAGCGTCATGCTCGCCACAGCCCAGGTCTATGGGGCAGTGCTCTGGACCCAGGATGCTGACTTCGAGGAAATCTCAGGGGTTCGTTATCGGCCCAAACACCGTCCCGCCTAACCATTGCGCTGCAGGCGACATGCGGCCGGCGATGCTTTCTCGCCCGGTGATTGGAGCGCCCGTCGCCGCGCCTGGAAGGTGTAGTTCGGCCGCACGCGCCTGAGCTTGGGGGTCGTTAGGCGGCGCCAGGTTCGGCATCCAACTGCGCGCCTGGGCTCGTCTGGTTGGTTTCGCGCATGCCGCGGTTCGCAGGCACTCGGAGCGGTTGGGTCTGTGGTTCGCCTCCTCCGCGTGGTGGTGGCGCGGTCGGTGCCCTCTCGCCCCCTCTTCCGTCTCGGTGGCTACTTCGCTGGCGAGGATCAGCATTTGCGCGAGCATTCCCAGGCGCGGGCTCGTCGCTCAGCTCCGGCGCTGCACGGCCGGTGGCGTGATGCCGGAGCATCGGGGTATCCGCGGCAACGACTCGCCTAACCATTGCGCTGCAGGCGACATGCGGCTGGCGATCCTTTCTCGCTCGGTGACTGGAGCGTCAGTCATCGCGTCTGGAAGGTGCAGTTTGGCCGCACGCGCCTGAGCTTTGGGGTCGTTAGGCGCGCAGGGCCTCCCGAGTACTCGCTTGTACCCGAAGCTTCGCCTGTGGTTTATATTGTAGTCACCGTGAATGCTGCCCGCTCCTCTCCTCTGCCAGCATTGTTCCATGTCTCGCGGCCCGCTTGACGAAGCGACCCTGATCTCAATCGCCCAACGTCTTCCAGCGTTTGATCCTTGGGCTGATTGGGCGGTCGCTCTTCATCCCGACTTCATCTCAATTGCGTTCCCACACGAGAGCGAAATCCCCGTCGCTTCCGTTGCGCTATCGGATTGCGCCCACACGCTGTATGCGACGCGCTTCGCCCTACATGAGTACCTGGCCTGTGGTATCTACTTCCGCCAGCATGCGGAGCCTCTGAACGAGATGCTTGCTGTTCATCGTGAGATCTACTACTTGGATGACGCCGCCCTGCGCCTCTACTCGGCCGCCGAACATCTCGCGGAGGCCGTTCGGTGCATGCTGGATCGTACCGATTCCGATCTCGCTCCGTATCGGAAACGGGGTATGAGCCGTTGGGCTAGAATCGCGGCATATCTCGAGGATAAGCATCCCACATCACCTATCACTCATGCGTTCGCCTCACTCTCAAATGACGAGGATTGGAGGTTAGCGATCAGATATCGCGGAGCATGGGTGCACAACCAGCCCCCAACAATTCACGGGCTTGGTCTGATCTATCAGCGACAGAAGAAGTGGCAGAAACTGCCGGATGGTGGTTGGAGGCTGGCGATCCGGCGAGGAGAGACGCCGGAGTTTACTACAGATCAGCTTGGTGCCGCATTTATTGCCGCCATTTTCCGATTCGCAGATGTGTTTAGGGTGGTGTTGGGGCACTATGAGGCGACGTTAGAGGCTGCTGGAATCTCGTTTGAAGAGCGCAAGTAGTTTGCAGTGCCCCTTATTCGCGCCTAACGATAGCGCTGCAGGCGACATGCGGCCGGCGATGGTTTCTCGCCAGGTGACTTGATCGCCAATCGCCGCGTCTGGAAGGTGCGGTTTGGCCGCACGCGCCTGAGCTGGGAGTCGTTAGGCGCTCGCCCAGCAGGCGTTCTTCCGTGGTCGGGCCTCTGGCTGATTCGCCTTCAGCTTTCTTCGCCGCCCTACTTGTCCGATAGGCTCGCGAACCACTCCCGATAGGGAGTGTTCCTCGCCAGGTGCCGGTTGTAATCCGGGGTTCCATCCGTCCACCAGACTGCTCCTCGCTCTCCCAACGCGACTTTCGCCCTGTCCACCGCAGCGCGAGCCAGGCGCACGCCTTCATCATCTCCTGCGCGCTTCGCCCGTCCGACCGCGGCCCGTGCCTGCATCAACTCACGGGTGAGCTGCTCGCGCTCGTCTTGGTTCAGCGCGGGGTTGGTACAGCGCCAGAGGCGGCCCCGCACCACGAAGTATCGTCCATCGGGAGTGACCGGGTAGCGCATCTGCACCGTGTCCAGTAAGCTGAGTTCAGGCGTCTCCGGCGCGCCATCAGCAGAGTCCGTTCCCCCCGTGGCGCCGCTGCGCCTAACAATGGCGCTGCAGGCGACATGCGGCCGGCGATGCTTTCTCGTCGGGTGACTGAACCGCCAGTCGCCGCGTCTGGAGGGTGCGGTTTGGCCGCACGCGCCTGAGCTTGGAGTCGTTAGGCTGTGCACACTGGAACTTTCAGGAAAGAGAAAATTGCAATGCATAGCTGGCTCGATTTCTACCACGGCGGTGTGCCGGCTGGAGTCATTTTCCAGTTGGATATCGCAGGCCTTCGAAAATTGGTTGGCAGCACTGTAGGTACTCAGCGAGAATATCGCGGAGCCGCCGAGGTGGGGTTTATTGCCTTGATTGCGTATTTTGAGGCGTTCTGCAAGAATCAGTTCGCCGCCCTCGTAAATATCTGCCCTCAACTCGTAGTCCGGCTCAGTGAGCAGGGATATGACGTCACAGTTGACGCGACGGATATCCTGCTGTATCCAGAATTCGTCCATCATCGGCTGGGATTCTTGGTTACTGAGCACGCGAACTTCGGTAAGGCTAAGGAGGTAAACAGCCATTATCGCAAGCTGTTACAGATCTCTCCCTTCTCAAAGGATGAACAGCGCAGATTCGAACAGTTATCCAATGATCGCAATCTCCTGGTACATCACGGAGGGATTTACACACTTCGGTACGCGAAGGAGAAGTTAGACCCCGCCATCAGGGCTGACAACGCGTTCTATCACTCTCTGGTGGTGGATGCAGAGTTCTTTGACGATGCCGCAAGGTTCCTTGAGTTGATCGTCACCAAGACCGTCCAGTCAACTAAGATCGCTCTCCAAGGTTATGTGGAAAACAACGGTATCGAACTGACATCGGAAGCGCAAGCTGCTCTAGACAATCTAGATACGGATTTGGAGAGAGACTAACTCCACCAGCACTGCCTAACGATAGCGCTGCAGGCGACATGCGGCCGGCGATACTTTCACGCCCGGTGACTGGATCGCCAGTCGCCGCGTCTGGAGAGTGCAGTTTGGCTGCACGCGCCTGAGCTTGGAGTCGTTAGGCGTGCGAACCAGTGGTGTCGTGAAGCTACAAAGTCTTCGAGGAGGTACCCGGTGACTCGGACAATCCTGTGGGGCGTCGTTGCTGTCTTGCTTCTGGCCTCCTGTCGAGCGGAGGACGGCCAGGTAGGAGGAGCTTCCCAACTTGCGGCTGCCGACACATCTCGAACGGTGGATGCTGAGACATCTTCAACTGGACCTGCCGACACAACGTCCCGGCTCACGGCGCAAGGCTGGGGCCCCCTGCACATCGGCATGACCCGCGCCGAGGTCGTCGCAGCCGCAGGGGAGGACGCTCACCCAGAGTTGGTCGGCGGGCCCGATCCGGAGCAGTGCGACGAGTTCCGCCCGTTGCGCGCTCCCGAGGGGATGCGCGTCATGATCCAGCGGGGGTACCTCACCCGGATCTCGCTGAGTAGGGGCTCTGAAGTGAAGACGGATCGCGGCTTCGGGATCGGTGACTCCGCATCTGCAATCCGGGCTGCATACGGTGCTCAGGCCGAGGTCTCGCCCCATCAGTACCAGCCTGCGCCGGCCGAGTACATCACCATATGGAGCAACGGTCCCTCTGAGGCTGACCCGCGCGGGATTGTTTACGAGATCGGCCGGGATGGGCGCGTGGCTCACATTCATGCGGGAGGGCCGAGCATCCAGTACGTGGAGGGCTGTGTCTGAATCCCTCCGCGCGTGAGGTGCCCCCGTGCCCGCCTAACGATTGCGCTGCAGGCGACATGCGGCCGGCGATGCTTTCTCGCCCGGTGACTTGACCGCCAGTCGCCGCGTCTGGAGGGTGCAGTTCGGCCGCACGCGCCTGAGCTTGGGGGCGTTAGGCGGCTTGGCTTCGGATAACCTCTGCTCCACGGACGCTTATCTCAGCCCATCCAAGGTCTTCAGCAGGGCTCCCCCGGCTCCGCATGCATTTCCACCTCTCCGCCTATCTGCGCTTGCTTCCGGTGCTACTGCTCGCCGCCTGCGCTCCGGTGAGCACAACGCACCTTCAATCATCCAACCCGCAGCCTCGATGCATGAGGCTCGGCTTCACGTCATTCACCCTGGTGGGCGCTGTCCAGGAGGAGGAAGGTGGCCACCCGCTCCCGGCAGCTACAATCCGTGTGGTCGGCAGTTCCCGGGTAGCCGTTTCAGACAGCAGTGGCGTTTACCGGATTTCTGAGCTTCCGATAGGCACTCACATTGTTGAGGCCAGCCGGGTGGGCTACTATCGTGAGCAGCGAGAAATCGGGGTCTACGACGGAGATGTTCTGCAGTCCTGCGACTCGGATACGACCGCCGTGCTGCGCTTCTACATGCGGCCACAGCGGCTGCCCTGATTCGTGTGAGGCGGCATTTAGCCGCCTAACGATAGCGCTGCAGGCGACATGCGGCCGGCGATGCTTTCGTGCCCGGTGACTGGAGCGTCAGTCGCCGCGTCTGGTGGGTTCAGTTCGGCCGCACGCGCCTGAGCTTGGAGGCGTTAGGCCGCGCGGCTCAGGCTCCTCTCGTTCTGGTGTAGAACCGGAGCGTCCCACCGCTACAACCCGGGATTATGAGCGCATACTTCGAAGCTCCACCGGAACTCAGCCATCACGACCCCGCTGTGGTCGTGACCAGCTGCATCGAAAGCGGAGCGCACCAGCTCCTGCTGGATGAGGGGGTACTTCCGCCTGCGTTCTTCGACTTGAGCACCGGCGTTGCAGGCGATCTCGTGCAGCGCCTGACTCTGTACGGCATCCGAATGGCTGCCGTCGTGCCCGATCCAGCCCTGCACTCGCGGTCCTTCCAAGAGTTCGCTCACGAAGCCAACCAGGGGACCCAGTTTCGCTTCTTTCGTACACGCGACCAGGCGGCCGAGTGGCTGGAGAGCATGGAGGGCCGTTAGTTGCGCGTTTCGGCTGTCTGGGGTCCGTCCGCCGAATGTGATGGCAGACCCGCAGTCCCTCCCTGCCGGCCTAACGATGGCGCTGCAGGCGACATGCGGCCGGCGATACTTTTTCGCCTGGTGACTGGACCGCCGGTCGCCGCGTCTGGAGGGTACAGTTTGGCCGCACGCGCCTGAGCTTTGGGGTCGTTAGGCGGCTGCCCGTCAGGTTTCTTGCTGTGCCTCCACTTGCGCTCACTCCGCCTTCGGCGCAGATACAAGGCGTGAGCCCCCGTTCGTTGAGCCATGCATCTTCCGAATCCATGCACTTATCCCGTGCGCCCCTCTCGTTGCCTGAGAGCGTCTTCCTCGGGCTCCTCTGCGCTGTCGGGGTCTCCCTACTCGCACTCGCTGGAATCGCCTTGTTCGCTGTACTCACCCTCCTGGGTATGCCTGTCGAACCGATGGAGGTGCGTGAACTCGCCCTTGGGTTACTGCTGGTGTTTGCCTCCTACTTCGGTGCGGGAGCCTTGGGTGGCGCCGGATTCTGGTTGGTCCAACCACTCCGACGCACAATTCTCGGATGGGTGCTCACGGGAATGCTCCTCGCAGTCGTCGCATACGGGATCATCGGCCTTTCTGCGATACTGGGCTATATCTACCTTGGTGTGAACGTCATCGGCTACGAGTCGGTGAACGAAGCGTGGCAGAGCCTGCTTTGGATCACAGGCGTGACCGCGATCGTTGGGGGCATCGCGGGCGCTTACTATTGGTGGAAGGACGGCCGGGTTCGGGATCAGCCGTGCGCCTAACAATAGCGCTGCAGGCGACATGCGGCTGGCGATGGTTTCTCGCCCGGTGATTTGATCGCCAGTCGCCGCGTCTGGGTAGTGCAGTTTAGCCGCACGCGCCTGAGCTTGGAGTCGTTAGGCGGCCGTCTGGCGGGCTTCTCGGCAGCCGCGGCTTCTACTGCGGCTGCCGAGTGTTCCCATCGCTCCGGCTTGTGCTCAACCTCCTTGCAGGCGTCGCACCACCTCTTGGGCCCCTCGTCGGTAGGCCGTCAGACACACCAGTTCGCCTGCCGAGTCGAGGACTTCCCAGAATCGAGATTTCGTACTCTTCTGGATGGTGTAGCGGGGAGGCTCCTTTGCTGCGGCGGTGTGGGTCTTGCCCTTGTGCTTGTCGGCCATCTGGACCTCCGATCTCTTGACCCGCGCCGCCGAGCAGGGCTACTTTGGAAGGCGGGCGGCCTTCGGGTCGTTTCGTGGGTGAGGCTGGCCGGGTCTTCTTGGCGGGAGAGCGGTCAGCCTTTTTTCTCGCCCTGCTGGATATAATATTACTACCAACCTGGGTTGTTGTCAATATAATTGCTACCAAATCACAAATGAACTTCAAGACGGCTACGGACCGCCTCACAGAGCGGATTACCGCCGATGAGATCGCGAAGGCATTTGGCGTGGCTCGCAACACCATCGCCCGCGCCCGGCTCGATCCTTCCAGTTCTGCCTACCGGTCGCCACCCGAGGACTGGGAAGCTGTGCTGGCTCGTCTCGCAAGAGATTTGAGCGCAGAGTTCAGCGAGCTTGCCGAAGAGTTGGAGCGGCAGAAGAAAGGAAAGCGGTAGCTGACCCCGACTGAGTGCGAAGCTCCGTCGGGTTGTACAGCTTGCTCGTGCGCCAGCATGTTACTCGCCGTGTGGTACAGCCTGCCACCTTGGCTGCTCATCAAGCCATTCTCTAGACCATGTGTTCCTGGCCGGGACCCGCAGCATACGAAAGACCGTGCCTGACTCGCGCCCTCCGCTGAATCTTCCGATGGAAGTCCCGGACGCTCCCCGTCGCGTAATCGCGGATCGTTACGAGGTCGTCTCAGTGATCGGCCAGGGGTCGGCGGCTCGCACGCTCCTTTGTTCTGACCTACGAGAGTACCGGCGAGTTGTAGTCAAAGAGCTACACTTCGCCCACCTCTCCGATTGGAAGTACCTGGAGCTTTTCGAGCGGGAGGCGAAGATTCTCAGGAGGCTCGAGCACCCCAGCATCCCCAAAGTTTTCGATTACTTTCAGGGCGATGGCGAGTCGGCAACCTTCTACATCGTGCAGGAGTACATCGAGGCTCCGTCGCTCCTGCAGCGGATCGAATCTGGCCCGATACTTGGCCAGAAGGAGATCCACAAGATCGCGGTCGGATTGCTCGACGTGCTGGAATACCTGCACGGTCGCGCGCCACCGGTCATTCACCGCGACATCAAGCCTTCGAACGTGCTCCTGCGCGCTAGCGGCACGCCGGCGCTGATCGACTTCGGTGGAGTACGTGCTGCATGGCAACCTGGGGGAGCCGTGGGGACGACGGTCGTCGGCACCTTCGGATACATGGCGCCCGAGCAATTCGCGGGGCAGGCCGGACCGAAGTCGGACCTCTACGCGCTCGGCGCCACCCTTCTACACCTCGTTACAGGGCACCCTCCAAGCGATTTTCCGTTCGATACGGGACGGATTGAAATTCCTGACGATCTCCCCACGGACAGGCCGCTCGCCAATTTGATCGAGGCGCTGCTACGTCCCGCGCCGCGTGATCGACCGAGTACGGCCCAGGCCGCCCGTGACCTGCTGACCAACCCGGCAGCCCGGAATGCGGGGCGGACGATGACTCCGCATTCGATGCCGCCGACGTCGGCCGTCGCAGCACCGCGGAAATCCCTACTCGGAGAAAGCGGAGAACCCCGGTTCGTGCACATGGGGAATCCTCCACGCGATCCGCGGGGCGAGTTCAGAGACGTCTACAGGAACCTGATGCACCCGTTGTTCCCTGCACGCCGCGCCTGGTCCGATCTGGAGCATCTGATCTGGATCGGATTCTCTGGAACCGCCTCCATTGTGACGCTCGGCGGTGCTCCCGCAATCTACGGCTGGATGCTACGTAAACGCAGGAGGAGGTATGACGATCTCTTCCGGCGCGGTTTGTTCACCACGGGGACTGTCCGGTCCGTCCCTGAATACGTTCCTGGCCAGTACACCACGATCAAGTACGACTTCGAGGTCGGAGGAATTTCCTACCGGGGCTATATGCAGCAGCCCCGGGAGTTGGCGCGGTACTGGAGCGTTTCAGACGCCGTCCCGATCCTGTATGATCCGGAGGATCCGAGCCGATCCGGCATCGTGTACAGGTGAAAAGGAAAGACGGTGCCTAGACGGACATCCAGCTGCGCGCCTGGGCTCTCTCGGATGGCTCCGTGCATGCCGAAGATCGCGGGTGCTCTGGGCGGTTGACTCCGTGGGGTCGCGTGGGTTCGCTTCCTACGCGCGGCGGTTACGCGACGGGCGCTTTCCACCTGTCTGCGCCGGCAGCATCGCTGACGGGGATCGACGATGCCGGAGCACTCCTAGGCGCTGGTTCGCCTCTCAGCTCCAGCGCCGCGCGGCCGGTATCCTGGCGCTCGACCATCGGAGTGTCCGTGGCAACGGCTCGCCTAACAATTGCGCTGCAGGCGACATGCGGCCGGCGATACTTTCGTGCCCGGTGACTGAATCGCCAGTCGCTGCGTCTGGAGGGTGCAGTCTGGCCGCACGCGCCTGAGCTTGGAGTCGTTAGGCGCGCGCTCCGATAGGGCTCTTGCCGTGCGTCTATTTGCGCACGACTTCCTTCGAACGTAGACAAAGAGAACGAACCCCCGGTAGCTTCATGCCGACCTTCTCGATGTACTTCA
>Ga0180215_1000595_pt1 | contig 44480 bp, 36 predicted proteins | sample eDN3rd37CBELigBY_FD_128871 | JGI IMG/M metagenome (GOLD analysis project Ga0180215, IMG submission 128871) | Enriched backyard soil microbial communities from Emeryville, California, USA - eDNA 3rd pass 37_C BE-Lig BY (version 2) (version 2) | ecosystem: Environmental > Terrestrial > Soil >...
AGCAATGCGCACGGCACGGTGACCGGCGCGGCCGGTGGCGTGCTGCTGCGTCCGTTCGCGCGCCTGATCTCGTCGGCCGGTGACTCCGTCACCACCTACGGCGAGCCCTGGAACATGAACTGACGCATTCTCCCCAGGCATAGAGACGGCCCCCGGATTTCCGGGGGCCGTTCTCGTGTGCGCTGTCAGTCACGGTCGGCGCTGGTGTGTTTCGCGGTGTCGGGGCTCGGCCCGGTGCCCGGGCCCGCCGCGTGTGCACCCGCCGAGCCGTTGTTCTCGGCCAGGATGTTGCGGATCTCGGTCAGCAAGGACAGCTCGGTGTCCTGCGCCTGCTCCACCTCGCCCTTGCGGCGCAGCCGGTTGTACGGCGCCACGATGAGGAAGTACACCACCGCGGCCACCAGCAGGAAGTTGATGGCCGCCGACAGCAGCACGTTGAAGTCGATGGTCTGGCCGCCGCCGATGCCGACCCGCAGGACGCCGTAGTCGGCGTCGCCGCCGGCCCCGATGCGGTCGATCAGCGGCTGGATGATCGCGTCGGTGAAGCTGGTGACCAGCCCGGTGAACGCGGTGCCGATGACCACCGCGACCGACAGGTCGATGATGTTGCCGCGCGCGAGGAAGTCCTTGAAGCCTTTCAGCATGCTGTCTGCGTCCTCTCTCGAAGGTGCGCGCGCGACTGCCGCGCGCCTGTCCGAACGTTAGTTCGCGGACGTGGCGACAGAGGGCGTTTGACCGGGCCCGGCGCGCCGCAGTCAGTGCAGCGTGAGCGCGACGGCATTTACCAGAGCGGCTGCGGCGAGGTCTATTGCCGCCCGGACGGGCAGCGCCACCAGGACGACGCGGTCGGCGCCGGCCGCGGTGCCCGTGGGCTTGGGGGAGACCAGCACGACCACCGCGCCGCTTGCCACCACCCGCGGAGCGGCGTCGGTGTCGGGTGCGGCGGCCAGCACGTCGACGACGTCGCCGGGGCGGATCAGGTCGAGCACCGAGTCCTGCGCCGGCGACAGCGGCACGATCCGCGCGTCGGGCCCGGCGGCCGCGTCGGCCAGCCGCGGGCTGAGCAGCCGGACGTCGGTCAGCGCCTCACCGCGGCGGACCGGACCCGCCAGCGTCGTGCCCACCACGGCGTCCACCTCGGTGGTCGCGCCGTCGGGAACCGTCGTTGCGGCCAGCGTCGCGAGCCGGACGTCGTCCGCGGTGAGCGCCGCACCGGGCGCCAGATCTCGGGCGGCGACGACGACGTCGATCCGGGCGTCATCGGGGTCGGGGCGCAGCGCCGCGACCGCGGCCAGCAGCACCAGCCCGACCGCCGCGGTCCGGCGGGCGGCGACGGTGCGCGACCAGTCGGGGCGCAGCGCGGAGGTCAGCCGGGTGATCGGTGACGGATTGAGCGACTCCCCCATGACGCCAAGTTAGGCGCGGGGGAACGTCGGGGTCGGGCGGTTTCGGCCCGTCTGTGGATAACTCCGGTCAGCTGGAGGCGGCGGCGGGCGCAGCCGACGACGAACTCGAGCTCGAGTCGCTCGACGAGCTCGACGACGAGGAGCTGGACTCCGAGGAGGACGACGACGACCCGTTCGACGACTTCTTGCCGGACTCACGGTTGTCGGTGCGGTAGAACCCGCTGCCCTTGAAGACCACTCCCACGTTGCCGAAGAGCTTGCGCAGCCGGCCGTTGCACTTCTTGCAGGTGGTCAGCGACGCATCACTGAACGCCTGGACCGCGTCGAAACGGTCGCCGCACTCAGTGCACGCATAGGAATAGGTAGGCACGAAAACCTCCGAGGTGGTCAAACTTCTTAGCACTCTACCGGCTCAAGTGCTAGAACCGCTACGTGGCGCATGTCATTCCGGCGCCCCGAGCCCCTGAAGGCCCCCGACGGGCGTGAGCGCGTGGGTCATCGGGATGTCGTGAGGGTCGGCGGGTAGGCGCTCGACGAGCTCCTCGTCGCGCACCACCGCGATCAGCCGCGCCGACCGCGACGCCAGGTGCAGCGTGCGGTCGTAGAAGCCGGCGCCGCGGCCCAGCCGCACCCCCGAGCGGTCCACGGCCAGCGAGGGGACCAGCAGCGTCGCCGCGTCCGCGACCACCTCCGGGGCCAGCCACGGCGCCTTCGGCTCGCGCAGCCCGAACCTCGCCGAAACCAGCTCGCCGGGCACGTACTCGCCCCAGCTCAACGGTTGCGGGACGCCGGCGTCGTCTTCGCGGGCGACCGGCAGCAGCACGCGGGCGCCGCCGCGGCGCAGCGTCTCCAGCAGCTCCAGCGAGCCGGGTTCCGAGCCCACCGGCACATACGCGCACACGGTGTCGCCGCGGACCACCAGGTCGGCGGCGTGGCGGCTCAGGGCCTGCGCCTCGGCGTCGCGTGGCGCCGCGGTCAGGCGGCGGCGGGCCGCCAGGATCGCGGCGCGCAGTTCGGCCTTCGACGCAGTCACGGTTGACCATTCACGATTGACTCTGCCCCTTGGCGGGTCGACTTTGCCCGTAGACATTAGTGTGGGAACGATGAGGCCAGAGGTACCCATTCCATACACCGCGGTTGTCCCGGCGGCGGGGCTGGGAACCCGCTTCCTGCCGGCAACCAAGACGGTCCCCAAGGAACTGTTGCCCGTGGTCGACACGCCGGGCATCGAGCTGGTCGCCGCCGAGGCGGCCGAGGCCGGTGCGCAGCGGCTGGTGATCGTCACCTCCGAGGGCAAAGACGGCGTCGTCGCGCACTTCGTCGAGGACCTGGTGCTCGAGGGCACGCTCGAGGCCAGGGGCAAGACCTCGATGCTGGAGAAGGTGCGCCGGGCGCCGGCACTGATCAAGGTGGAGTCGGTGGTGCAGGCCGAGCCGCTGGGCCTGGGCCACGCGGTCAGCTGCGTCGAGCCGGTGCTGCTGCCCGACGAGGACGCGGTCGCCGTTCTGCTGCCCGACGACCTGGTGGTGCCCACCGGGGTGCTGGAGACCATGTCGAAGGTGCGCGCCAAGCGCGGCGGCTCGGTGCTGTGCGCGATCGAGGTGCCCAAAGAGGAGATCAGCGCCTACGGTGTGTTCGACGTCGAACCGGTCCCCGACACCAACAACCCGAACGTGTTGCGTGTCAAGGGAATGTACGAGAAGCCGGACGCCAAGGACGCGCCGTCGCCGTACGCCGCGGCCGGCCGCTACGTGCTCGACCGGGCCATCTTCGACGCGCTCAAGCGGGTGCCGCGCGGGGTCGGCGGCGAGATCCAGCTGACCGACGCCATCGCGCTGCTCATCAACGAGGGGCATCCCGTCCACGTGGTGGTGCACCGTGGTTCTCGACACGACCTCGGAAATCCCGGCGGCTACCTCAAGGCTGCGGTTGACTTTGCGTTGCAGCGCGATGACTACGGGCCGGAGCTCCGGCGGTGGTTGGTGGAGCGACTGGGGCTGGTCGACTACTGACGTCCGCGCGCGAGACAACGAAAACGGCCCTGGCTGAGTAGATAAGGGGCAGGGTGCGTTCGGTCGAAGAACAGCAGGCGCGAGTCGCGGCTGCCGCGGTGGCGCCGCGTCCTGTGCGGGTGGCGATCGCCGAGGCGCAGGGGCTGATGTGCGCCGAGGAGGTCGTCACCGAGCGACCGCTTCCCGGGTTCGACCAGGCCGCGATCGACGGTTACGCGGTGCGCAGCGTCGACGTGCTCGGCGCCGGCGAGAACGGTGACGGCGAGGGTGGCGGCGAGATCAGCCTGCCGGTGATGGGCGTCATCGAGGCGGGCGCGCGCACCCCCAGCCGGCTGCAGCCGCGCCAGGCCGCGCGGGTGCAGACCGGTGCGCCGATGCCGACGCTGGCCGACGCGGTGCTGCCGCTGCGCTGGACCGACGGCGGCGAGTCGCGGGTTCGGGTGCTGCGCGGGGTGCGGTCGGGCGCTTACGTGCGACGCACCGGGGACGACGTGCAGCCCGGTGACGTCGCGGTGCGCGCCGGGACCATCATCGGACCCGCGCAGGTCGGACTGCTGGCGGCGGTCGGCCGGGAACGTGTGCTGGTGCATCCGCGGCCGCGGCTGTCGGTGCTGAGCGTGGGCGGCGAGCTCGTCGACATCAACCGCACCCCGGGCAACGGGCAGGTCTACGACGTCAACTCCTACGCGCTGGCGGCCGCGGGCCGCGACGCCGGCGCGGAGGTCAACCGGGTCGGCATCGTCGACACCGACCCCAAGGTGTTGCGCGAGGTCGTCGAGGGTCAGCTGAACCGCTCCGAGGTGGTGGTGATCTCCGGCGCCGTCGGCGGTGCGGCCGCCGAGCGGGTCCGGTCGGTGCTCGCCGAACTCGGCGAGATCGAGGTGACCCGCATCGCGATGCACCCGGGCTCGGTGCAGGGGTTCGGGCAGCTCGGCCGTGACGGGGTGCCGGTGTTCCTGTTGCCCGCCAACCCGGTCAGCGCGCTGGTGGTCTTCGAGGTGATGGTGCGGCCGCTGATCAGGCTGTCGCTGGGTAAGCGGCAGGCGTACCGCCGCATCGTGCAGGCGCGCACGCTGTCGCCGATCGAATCGGTGGCGGGACGAAAGGGGTTTCTGCGCGGGCAACTCATGCGCGATCAGGACTCCGGCGAGTACCTCGTGCAGACGCTCGGCGGCGGTGCGTCCTCGCACCTGCTGGCCACGCTGGCCGAGGCGAACTGCCTGGTGGTGGTGCCGACCGAGGCTGAGCAGATCCGCACCGGCGAGATCGTCGACGTGGCGTTTCTGGCCCAGCGCGGCTGATCCGGCCGGCGGGACGACGTGGGAATCTGGCGGTCCAGCCCCGCACATCCGGGCTGGCCGGAGCCGGTGGGTCCGCTGCGGGTGGCCAGGGGAGTGGTGCGGTTGCGCCCGGTGCGGTTCCGCGACGGCGCACAGTGGAGCCGGATCCGCATCGCGCAGCGCGAGCACCTGGAGCCGTGGGAACCGTCCACCGGAATGGATTGGGAGACAAGGCATTCCATCGCCACCTGGCCGTCGGTCTGCTCGGGTCTGCGGGCCGAGGCGCGCAGCGGCCGGATGCTGCCCTACGTGATCGAGTTGGACGGGGAGTTCTGCGGCCAGCTGACCATCGGAAACGTCACCCACGGCGCGCTGCGCTCGGCGTGGATCGGCTACTGGGTGGCCAAGGATGTCAACGGCGGCGGGGTCGCCACCGCCGCGCTGGCGCTCGGGGTGGACCACTGCTTCGGTGCGGTGCGACTGCACCGGGTGGAGGCCACCGTGCGTCCGGAGAACGCGGCCAGTCGGGCGGTGCTGGCCAAGGTCGGATTCCGGGAGGAAGGCCTGCTCAAGCGCTACCTCGAGGTCGACGGCGCCTGGCGGGACCATCTGCTGGTCGCGATCACGGTGGAGGAGATCGAGGGCTCGGCGGCCGCGACCCTGGTGCGTCACGGCCGGGCCAGCTGGGCCTGAGCTTTTGTGCGCCGAGTTCCACGCCAGGGCTGTGGAGACCGGCAACAGCACGACCCTGGCGTAGAAGTCGCGGGTGTGCTGCGGCAATCGGTGTTACGAAAGTGACATTTGTGACGCGTGGTGCTTGTACATGGGGAATTACAGGTGTGTAATTGTCTCGGCGCGCCGCTCACGGATGCGCAGGTCACAGACCTAGCCTTATTGGGGAAAGGAGCAGGCGACATGCCAAGCATCCCCCAGTCTCTCCTCTGGATCTCTCTGGTCGTTCTCTGGCTTTTCGTGCTCGTGCCGATGCTGATCAGCAAGCGCGACACGGTGCGGCGCACCAGCGACGTGGCCCTGGCGACGCGGGTGCTCAACAGCGGACGCAGCGCGCGGCTGCGGCGGCGCCTGCCGGCCGCTGGGCACGCCCACGATCCGGATTGGCGGCCCGACGACTTCGACGAGTTTGAGGGCGACGAGTTTGACACCCAGGAGTTCGACACCCGCAGGTCGGACAAGGCGCCCGTGAGCCGTGCGATGGTGCGCGCCGCCGTGCCCGAGGAGCAGCCCGAACCCGACTACCTCGACGTCGACGTGGTGCCGGAGGCTGCCGGGGCGCTGCCGGCCGCAGCCCCGGTCGCCGCTGAAAGTGACGAGCTGACACTGCAGTTCGACGAGTTCGACGAGGCGGGTGCGGCAGAGGAACAGCCCGAGCCGGAACCCGAGGCCGAGCCCGTCGCGCAGACCGAGCCGGAACCCGAGCCTGAGCCTGAGTACGAGCCCGAGCCTGAGCCTGAGTACGAGGCCGGACGCGACGACGAGTACGAGTATGTCGAGGACTCGTCAGGTCTGGAGGCGGAGCCGGAGACCGATCCGGAAATGGCCGACACGCTGTCAGAGGTGCGCCGCCGTCGCCACGAGTCCAAGACCGCCGCCGCGGTCGCCGAGCGCAAGTACCGGTTCCGCAAGCGGGTGCTGACGGTGATGATGGTGCTGCTGGTGGCCACCGCCGTCGCGGCGTTCACGCTGACCTCGACGATGTGGTGGGCCTGCGGCACGGTCGGCGCGGCGATGGTGCTCTACCTGGCCTACCTGCGCAGGCAGACCCGCATCGAGGAACAATTGCGGCGCAGGCGCGCCCAGCGGATCGCGCGGTCGCGGCTCGGTGTGGAGAACACCGACGATCGCCAGTACGACGTCGTGCCCGCCCGGCTGCGCCGGCCCGGTTCGGTAGTGCTGGAGATCGATGACGAGGACCCTATCTTCGAGCACCTGGATTACGCGCCGTTCGCTAGGGATTACGACCTGCCGCGGGCCGCGGGTCAGTAGTTCCGGCGACACCAGGGGCTCGATTTTCACCGTCGGCGCGAGGGCTGGTAGCCTGTCCTACCGGCACAAGGGGCTATGGCGCAGTTGGTAGCGCGACTCGTTCGCATCGAGTAGGTCAGGGGTTCGATTCCCCTTAGCTCCACCAGTAAGAGCAGGTCAGGAGACTGACCTGCTCTTTTTGGCTTGCGGGCACCACACGCCGATCGCCCCGTCGATGTCGCTCGCCGTCGATAGTGTCGCGGCATGAACCTCGCCGATGACTGCCGGCGGCTCTTGGCCGCGATCGAGGACACCTTCGGCGTATCTGACGGTGGTGAGCTACCCGAGGAGCCGCGTGGGTATCCGGATTCGCTCGCGCTATGCCTCATCGACTCCATCCAGTCGCTGCGTCTTCGGTATGAGGCAGGCGTCGTGCCGGTGCTCAACAGGTACCGGCAACACCGCCGGAGCAAGGGCGGCAACGCCGATACCGACGGTCTGCGCCAATTCCTGGAGACGTTCCATGAGGTCGGCGGTGTCGAGGGTTGGTGCACCTCGCGCGAACTCAAGGTCTCCGAAAAGCGGTTGGACCATGCGATCTGGCTATACGAATCCAAGCAGTCCCGCTCGAGGTCGCGGCGTCAGTTGGAGGCGCAGGTGAAGATGCCGCCGTCCACCGGGATCGTCGCACCCGTGACATAGGAACCCGCGCGGCTGGCCAGGAACACCGCGACGCCGGCCATGTCGTCGTCGCGGCCGACCCGGCGCAGCGGCGTCGTCGCGGTGATCTGCTCGCCGAACTGGTCCAGCGTCGCCGCCATCATCTTCGACGGGAACGGTCCGGGGGCGACGGCGTTGACGGTGATGTGCTGCGGTCCCAGCTCACGCGCGAGCACCCGGGTGAGGTGGTGCAGCGCGGCCTTGCTGCTGCTGTAGGAGTACGTGGGGAGCAGCGGGACCCGCAGGCCGTCGATGCTGCCGACGTTGATCACGCGCGCGGGGTCGTCGGCGGTGCCCGCCGCCCGCAGCGTCGGCAGCAGCGCCTGCACCAGCCAGAACGGGGCTTTCAGGTTGAGGTCCAGCGCGCGGTCCCAGGCCGAGTCCGGGAACTCCTCCAGCGGCGCGCCCCAGGTGGCTCCGGCGTTGTTGACCAGGATGTGCAGCGGTTCACCGTCCGCGGTGACCTCCTCGGCCAGCCGCAGGCACTCGTCGTGGCGGGACAGGTCGGCGGGGATCGCCGTCACCTCGCCGAACCGCGACAACTCCTCCTGGGCGCGGCGGCAGCCGTCGGCCTTGCGGGAACTGATCACCACCTCGGCGCCGGCCTGCAGCAGACCGCGCGCCATCATCACCCCGATGCCGCTGGTGCCGCCGGTCACCAGCGCGCGCTTACCGCTGAGATCGAAGAGCTGTGTGTGCGTGCTGAACCGGTCACTCATCGCGGTACCTCCTGCTCGTCGCTGCCCCGAGACGTTGCCCTGAGACTAGGAGACCGGCGCCGCCGCCCCGGCGATCTTGTTCGCTGGCGAACCGGAGTCGCCGGGGACCTCCGGGCGCTCCCTGAGATCTTCCCAAGATCGCTGTGAACTTTATTCAACAAACGTCGCAGCGGCTGCCGGCGCCGTGCGCGGCGGCGGCTCATAGCGCTCAACAACGTTGCTGAGATCGCGCGGAGAAACCATTTCCGCTGACGACGGCGGTTCCGGGCACGGCGAGTGGTGCGCCGAATTCAACATCAACGTAAAGATCAGTGCTTTTATAAAACGCTATTCGCTAATTCCCTGCCATTTCTTTGCCATTCTTGCAGCGGTCGTTGCCATACATTTGGGTATTGGCACGTCACAGGCGGTCCGGTATGGACGGCGGCCCCACTGGGGCGTGTAGCCACCGTTTGATAGCCGCGACACAACCCGTTTGTCGTCCCGTTCAGCGGTCTTTTGAGAATGCGAAGCGCCGGCCTCACCAGTGAAAACGTCCAGCTGGCATCCGAAAATGAACCCACAACGGGCGAAGGTAGATCTTTGCCAGATGTTCATTAGCCTGGCAAAAGTCCCAAGTGAGCACAGATCTACGGCACCGTAGGCTTTTGCCAAAATCAACGATCCTCGACACAAACGGGCCTGGACAGCGAACCCTGGGAAACATTTCCCAAATCTGGGAATCCCCTGCTAGATTGACCGCCGTGGCGGCATCGATCACTGGTTCGCTCGGACGGGGCAAACCGCACGACTTGCGCACCAGCGCCAGGTGTGCTTCCGGCGTGGTGGCCGAGGTCGCGACGGTCCGCTCCGCAAACCGGTCAGATGTTGCGGTACGCAGGAGGTGAGTTCGCTCATGCGGAGTGGAGAACGGTGAGTGAAATACCGGACAACAAAAGTTGTCGTATTCGGGGATTTGTAACGTTCACCTGCGCGTGGTCGGATAACGCACACAAGCGGGTCGTCGCTCACGTTTCTCAGAGTTGAGACGATGAGTCGCTTAACCCCTATCCTAATTCGAACGCACAACCTGAGCGGAAGCTGAGAAGAGGTTTTTCTACGTGGGCGAATCGCGTGCAATTCCCGTCGCTGTGATCGGGATGTCATGTCGACTTCCCGGGGGCATTGAATCGCCGGAGCAGCTGTGGGAAGCCCTGCTCAAGGGCGAGGACTTCGTCACGGAGATCCCTCGCGGCCGCTGGGACGCCGAGGAGTACTACGACCCCGAGCCCGGGGTCCCCGGCCGGTCGGTGTCCAAGTGGGGCGCCTTCCTCGACGACGCCTCGGCCTTCGACTACAGCTTCTTCGGGATCACCGAGCGTGAGGCCACCGCGATCGACCCGCAGCACCGGGTGTTGCTGGAGACCGCCTGGGAGGCCGTCGAGCACTCCGGCATCAACCCCTCGTCGCTCGCCGGCTCCAAGACCGGCGTGTTCATGGGGCTGACCCACAACGACTACGCCTACCTGGCCGCCGACACCAAGGCCCTGGAAGGTCCCTACGGCTTCACCGGCACCAGCTTCAGCCTCGCCTCCGGGCGCATCTCCTACGCGCTCAACGCGCGCGGCCCCGCCGTCACCATCGACACGGCGTGCTCGTCGAGCCTGAGCGCCATCCATCTGGCCTGCCGCAGCCTCTACGACGGCGAGAGCGACCTCGCGCTCGCCGGTGGCGTCTCGGTGCTCCTGGAGCCCCGTAAGGCCGCCGGTGGCTCCGCTGCGGGCATGCTGTCGCCCACCGGCAAGTGCCACGCGTTCGACGTCGCCGCCGACGGCTTCGTCTCCGCGGAGGGCTGCGTCGTGCTGGCGCTCAAGCGCCTCGAGGACGCTCAGCGCGACGGCGACCGGATCCTGGCCGTCATCCGCGGCACCGCGTCCAACCAGGACGGCCGCACGGTCAACATCGCCACCCCGTCCGCCGAGGCGCAGGTCGAGGTCTACCAGCAGGCGCTGGAGGCCGCGGGCGTCGATCCCGCGACGGTCGGGCTGTGCGAGGCGCACGGCACCGGCACCCCGGTCGGTGATCCGCTGGAGTTCTCCAGCCTGGCCTCGGTGTACGGCAAGACCGGCCCGTGTGCGCTCGGCTCGGTCAAGACGAACTTCGGCCACACCCAGTCAGCCGCCGGCGCGCTGGGCGTGATGAAGGCCGTGCTGGCGGTCCAGCACGGCGTCGTCCCCAAGAACCTGCACTTCCACCAGCTGCCCGACGAGATGGCCAAGATCGAGACCGGCCTGTTCGTGCCGGACTCCAACATCGCCTGGCCGAACCAGGCGCCGGGGCCGCGGCGCGCGACGGTGTCGGCCTACGGGCTGTCGGGCACCAACGTGCACGCCATCGTCGAGCAGGCGCCCGAGCCGCAGCGTGAGGCCGCACCGGCCGCCGCCGACGGGCCGATGATGTTCCCGCTGTCGTCGACCTCGGCCGAGGAACTGCGCCGCACCGCGGCCCGGATGGCCGACTGGTTGGCAGCCAGCGGTGACGGCAACGGCCGCGGCCCGGCGATCAACCTCGGCGATCTCGCCTACACGCTGACCCGCCGGCGCGGGCACCGCTCGGTGCGCACCGCCGTGATCGCGGGCAGCCGCGACGAGCTGATCAACCAGTTCCGTGCCGTCGCCGAGGGCGACGAGCCGTACCAGCCGGCTGTCGGGCAGGACGACCGCGGCCCGGTGTGGGTGTTCTCCGGTCAGGGCTCGCAGTGGGCCGGGATGGGCACCGAGCTGCTCAACCGCGAACCGGTGTTCGCCGCGACCATCGCCGAGCTCGAACCGCTGATCGCCCGCGAGTCGGGCTTCTCGGTCACCGAGGCGCTGACCGCGTCGGAGACCGTGACCGGCATCGACAAGGTCCAGCCGACGGTGTTCGCCGTTCAGGTCGCGCTGGCCGCGACGATGCGCGCCTACGGGGTCACCCCGGGCGCGGTGATCGGCCACTCGATGGGTGAGGTCGCGGCCTCCGTCGTCGCCGGTGCGCTGACCCTCGACGACGCCGTCAAGGTCATCTGCCGCCGGTCGCGCCTGATGGCGCGCATCGCCGGCTCCGGAGCCATGGCGTCGGTGGAACTGCCCGCGTCCCAGGTGATCTCCGAACTCGCCGCCCGCGGTGTGACCGACGTGTCGCTGGCCGTGGTGGCCTCGCCGCAGTCGACGGTGGTCGGCGGTGCGACCGAGTCCGTGCGCGAGCTGATCGCCGCGTGGGAGCAGCGCGACATCATGGCCCGCGAGGTCGCGGTGGACGTGGCGTCGCACTCGCCGCAGGTCGACCCGATCCTCGACGACCTCGCCGACGCGCTCGAGGACCTCGACCCGCGCGAGCCCGAGATCCCGTACTACTCGGCGACCCTGTACGACCCCCGCGAGGAGGCCGACTACGACGCCGACTACTGGGTCGACAACCTGCGTCACACCGTGCGGTTCGCCGCCGCGGTGCAGGCCGCGCTGGAGGACGGCCACCGGGTCTTCACCGAGCTGTCCCCGCACCCGCTGCTGACGCACCCCGTCGACCAGACCGCGCGCAGCCTCGACGTGCCCGCCGCGGTGCTGGCCGCGATGCGCCGCAACCAGGAGCTGCCGCACGGCCTGCTGCCGCTGGTGGCGGATCTGCACTCCGTCGGTGCGGCCGTTGACTTCTCGGTGCGCTACCCGTCGGGCCGGCTGATCGACGCGCCGTTGCCCACCTGGACGCACACGTCGCTGCTGCTCGACCGCGAGGGCGCCGAGGGCGCCACCCGCGGTGCGCACACCATCACCGTGCACCCGCTGCTGGGTTCGCACGTGGTGCTGCCGGAGGAGCCGGAGCGCCACATGTGGCAGGGCGAGGTCGGCACCGAGGCCCAGCCGTGGCTGGCCGACCACCAGGTGCACGAGGTCGCGGTGCTGCCGGGTGCGGCCTACTGCGAGATGGCGCTGGCCGCCGCGCAGACCGTCCTCGGCCCGCAGGCCGAGGTCCACGACGTGACCTTCGAGCAGATGCTGCTGCTCGACGACGAGACCCCGGTCTCGGCGTCGGCGACCACGGTGGCGCCGGGCGTGGTGGACTTCGCGGTGGAGACCTACCAGGCCGGCGAGCGCACCACCCGCGCGAAAGCCGTTCTGCACGAAGGCTCCTCGGACGATCAGCCGCAGGCATACGACATCGAGGCGCTGCGCGCCGCCCATCCCGACGCGGTCGAGGGTGAGGAGCTGCGCTCGGCGTTCAACGCCGTCGGTATCCGCCACGGCGCCGCGTTCGCGGGCCTGGCCACGGCGTACACCTCAGCGGACTCCGACACCGTGCTGGCCGCCGCGGCGCTGCCCGGACCGCTGCGCTCGCAGCAGGCCGGCTACGGCGTGCACCCGGCGCTGCTGGACGCGTGCTTCCAGTCGGTGGTGGCCCATCCGAGCGTGCAGAGCGCGGCCGCCGGCGGCGGAATGCTGTTGCCGCTCGGCGTTTCCCGGATGCGGGCCTACGCGTCGGCGCGCAATGCGCACTACTGCTACAGCCGTGTGGTCAAGGCGGACGCCGACGGTGTGGTCGCCGACCTCGAGGTGCTCGACGACCAGGGGCACGTCCTGCTCAGCGTCACCGGGCTGAGGCTCGGCGCCGGTGCGTCGTCGCAGGCCCAGGCCGACCGCAAGCTCAACGAGCGGCTGCTGACCATCGAGTGGCAGCAGCAGGAGGTGCCCGAGGCCGACACCGACGAGGCCGGTGCGTGGATCGTGATCAATACCAGCGGCAACGGCAACGCGCTGGCCGCCGACCTGGCGGACGCACTGAAATCCGCTGGGGCACAGGTCGCGACGATGGCGTGGCCGGTCCAGTCCGACCACGACGCCAACGTCGAGGTGCTGACCTCGCACCTGGGCGAGCAGCTGGTCAGCGGTGTGGTCGTGGTGCCGGGCGCGGCGCACGACGTCGACGCCGACAGCGGTGCGCGCGGTGTCGAGAACGTGCGCCACCTGGTGCGCATCGCCCGCGAGCTGCCGGAGTTGCCGGGCGAGCCGCCGCGGCTGTACGTGGTGGCGCGCAACGCCCAACAGGTGCTGCCGGACGACGTGCCCAGCCTGGAGCACGCCGGGCAGCGCGGCCTGATGCGTGCCCTCGGCATGGAGTACCCGCGGCTGCGGCCCACCCAGATCGACGTCGATGACGTCACCGGCGGTGCCCAGCTGGCCGCGCAGCTGTTGTCGGGTTCCGAGGAGGACGAGACCGCCTGGCGCGACGGACGCTGGTACACCGCGAGGTTGTGCCCGGCGCCGCTGACCCCCGACGAGCGGCACACCGCGACCGTCGACCCCGACCGGGACGCCGTGCGGCTCACGGTGCGCAACCCGGGCGACCTGGAGTCGCTGGAACTGGTGGCGTTCAAGCGGACTCCGCCGGGGCCGGGCCAGGTCGAGGTCGCGGTCACCGCGTCGAGCATCAACTTCGTCGACGTGCTGGTCGCGTTCGGCCGCGCCCCGAGCTTCGACGGCCGGCTGCCCGAACTCGGTTCGGAGTTCGGCGGTGTGGTCACCGCGGTCGGTCCCGACGTCACCACCGTCAAGGTCGGCGACCGGGTCGGCGGCGTGTCGGCCAACGGCTGCTGGGGCACCCACGTGCTCTGTGAGGCCGATCTGGTCACCAAGCTGCCGGACGGCTACGCCGAGTACCAAGCCGCCGCGGTCGGTCTGGCGTACGCCACGGTGTGGCTCGGGCTGGTCGAACTGGCCCGCCTCGAGCCGGGCGAGAAGGTGCTGATCCACTCCGGCACCGGTGGTGTCGGCCAGGCCGCGATCGCGGTCGCCCGGATGATCGGCGCCGAGATCTACGCCACCGCGGGCAGCGAGGAACGCCGACAGCTGCTGCGCGACTGGGGAATCGAGCACGTCTACGACTCCCGCAGCACCGCCTTCGCCGACGAGATCCGGCGCGACACCGACGGCTACGGCGTCGACGTGGTGCTGAACTCGGTGACCGGCGCCGCGCAGCGGGCCGGCCTGGAGCTGCTGGCCTTCGGCGGGCGGTTCGTCGAGATCGGCAAGCGCGACATCTACGGCGACACCCGGCTGGGGCTGTTCCCGTTCCGTCGCAACCTGTCGTTCTACGCCGTCGACCTCGCGCTGATGACCGTCACGCACCCGCACAAGGTGCGCAGGCTGCTGGAGAAGGTGTACCAGCTGACCGCCGACGGCACGCTGCCGCTGCCGGAGATCACGCACTTCCCGCTGACCGACGCGGCCACCGCCATCCGCAAGATGGGCGGTGCGCAGCACACCGGCAAGCTGGTGCTCGACGTGCCCACCGAGGGGCTGTCGTCGGCGGTGCTTCCGCCGGAACAGGTTCCGGTGTTCCGCGAGGACGGCGCGTACATCATCACCGGTGGTCTCGGCGGTCTGGGTCTGTTCCTGGCCGAGAAGATGGCCGAGGCGGGTGCCGGTCGGATCGTGCTGACCTCGCGCAGCGAGCCCAACGAGCGGGCCCGCGAGATCATCGACCTGATCGCGTCGTCGGGTGCCGACATCGTGGTGGAGTGCGGGGACATCGCGGCCCCGGGCACCGCCGACCGGCTGGTCGCGGCCGCCACGGCGACCGGGCTGCCGCTGCGCGGTGTGCTGCACGCCGCCGCGGTGGTTGAGGACGCCACGCTGCCCAACATCACCGATGACCTGATCGACAGGGACTGGGCGCCAAAGGTTTACGGCGCCTGGAACCTGCACGTCGCGACGGCGTCGCAGCCGCTGGACTGGTTCTGCGCGTTCTCGTCGGCGGCGGCGCTCGTCGGCTCCCCCGGCCAGGGCGCCTACGCCGCGGCCAACAGCTGGCTGGACGCGTTCATGACCTGGCGCCGTGCGCAGGGCCTGCCGGCCAGCGTGATCGCCTGGGGTGCATGGGCCGAGATCGGCCGCGGCACCGGGCTCGCCGAGGGCGAGGGCGCGATCCTGCCCGATGAGGGTGCCTACGCGTTCGAGTCGCTGCTGCGCTACGACCGGGGCTACACCGGCTACGCCGCGATCCTGGGCACACCGTGGCTGACCGCGTTCGCGCAGCGCAGCCCGTTCGCGTCGGCGTTCAAGTCGGCGGGCGCGGGCCCGGCCGAGGGACGACGGCTGCGTGCGGAACTGGCCGCGATGCCGCGCGAGGAGTGGCCGACGCATCTGCGCCGGCTGATCTCCGAGCAGGTGGGCCTGATCCTGCGCCGGTCGATCGACCCCGACCGTCCGCTGTCGGAATACGGTCTGGACTCGCTGGGCAACCTCGAGTTGCGCACCCGCATCGAGGCGGAGACCGGCATCCGGATCACCTCCATGGGTGTCAGCACGGTGCGCGGCCTGGCCGATCACCTGTGCGAGACGCTGGCCGCAGACGACGCTGTCCCGGCTGCCTCCTGACCAACCACAGACGAACTACGCATACGAACCCAGAAGGGGGACACGTGTTCTCACTTGAGCCAATCCACGACTGGGCAGACGAGCCGGGTGAGTTCGTGTCGTGGGAGCCGTCGGCGACCAGCCTCGCCAAGGCCGCGGAGGCGCCGGTCTCCGAGGTTCCGGTCAGCTACCAGCAGGCACAGCATCTGCGCGCCTACCGCGAGCACACCGCGCGCGGTACGCAGATGGCACGGTTGACGATCCCCGCCTGGAACATCCAGGGCCGGTGCGACATCCGTCTGATGACCCACGTCATCAACGCCTACCTGCGGCGCCACGACACCTACCGCAGCTGGTTCGAGTTCGTCGACGGCCCCGACGGCGAGGACGTGGTGCGGCGCACGCTGCGCAGCCCCAAGGACATCAAGTACGTCGCGACCAACCGCGGGGTGTGCACGCCGGATCAGTGGCGTGACTTCGTGCTGAGCACCCCGTCGCCGATGGAGTGGGGCTGCTTCCGGTTCGGGATCATCCAGCGCCCCGACCATTTCACGTTCTTCATGACCGTGGACCACGTGCACGTCGACGCGATGTACCTGGGGCTGGCGTTCGTCGAGATCCACATGATGTACGTCCAGCTCGCCGCTGGCGGGGCGCCGATCCCGCTGCCGGAGGCGGGCAGCTACGCCGACTACTGCGTGCGGCAGCGCAAGTTCACCTCGGCGCTGACCGTCGACTCGCCGCAGGTGCGCGGGTGGATGGAGTTCACCGATCGCAACAACGGCACGCTGCCGAAGTTCCCGCTGCCGCTGGGTGATCCGTCGGTGCCGTGCGAGGGCGACCTGATGACGGTGCACCTGATGGACGCCGAGCAGTCGGATGCGTTCGAGTCGGCCTGCACCGACGCCGGCGCCCGCTTCCTCGGCGGCATCTTCGCCGCTGCCGCCATCGCCGAGCACGAGCTGACCGGTAACCCGACCTACCACGTCATCACCCCGACCAGCACCCGTGACTCGCAGGCCGAGATGATGACCACCGGGTGGTTCACCGGAACCGTGCCGGTCTCCGTCGACGTCGTGCCCGAGTCGTTCGCCACCACCGTGCGTTCGGCGCAGGGCGCGTTCGACTCGAACCTGCCGCTGGCCCACGTCCCGTTCGAACGGGTGCTGGAGCTGGCCGGTGACCACGGTGTGCGCAAGCCCGATCCGGGTGTGCCGATGATCTCCTACATGGACGGCACGCTGGCGCCGCTGTCGTCCTCGGTGGTCGGGGAGTGGGACACGCTCAACGGCAAGATCTTCAGCGAGATGGGCGCGGCCAACCAGATCGGCATGTGGTTCAACAGGTTCCACCACGGCACCTCGGTCACAGTGGCCTTCCCGAACAACCCGATCGCGTTGGAGTCGGTCACCCGCTACATGGACGCGCTGAAGTCGGTGTTCACCCGGGTCGCCGCGGGCCGCGGCGAGCTGGCCCCGGTCGGCGATCTCGTCGATCTCCGAACGGCGTGATGTCGGACAACCGACTCTCGTTCACCGACCAGCTGCTGTTCCTCGGTCAGCGCGCCACCGGACAGGAACTGGCGATGCAGGCGGTGTGGATCTACGACCGCCCGGTCGACCTCGACGGGGTCCGGCGGTTCCACGAGAACTTCGGCTACGGGCTGTTCGGGCGCCGCATCGAGCCGTCGCCCCTGCCGATCGGCAGGCACCGCTGGGTGACGTCGACCGGTCCGCAGACCACTCTCGACATCGAGGACCCGCGGCCGCGCGATGAGCTCAGCGACTGGGTCGACGAGCGGGTGCGGCTGCCGCTGGATCCGGAGTGGGGACCGACCTGGCACCTCGGCGTGCTGCCGATGACCGACGGGTCCAGCGCGGTCAGCCTGGTGCTGAGCCACTGTCTGGCAGACGGATTCGGCGCGCTGCTGACCATCGTCGACGGGATCAAGGGCAACCGCCGCGACTACGGGTACCCCGCCGCGGGGTCGCGCACCCGGCTGCGCGCGGCGACCGAGGACCTCAGGCTCACCGTGCGGGGCCTGCCCGAGGTGGGCCGGACCCTGGTGGCCGGCGCCCGGCTGGGGTTCCGCAGGCGCGGCGAACTGCTCAAACCCAAGGCGGCGCGGCCAGCACCGGTGCCCGACGGCGACACCGAGGTGGTCGCGCCCGCGGTCACCGTCTACGTCGACCTCGACCAGTGGGACGCCCGCGCCGCGGCGCTCAACGGCAACACCCACTCGCTGGCCGCCGGGCTGGCCGCCAAGATCGCCGAACGAGCCGGGCGGGCCCGCGGCAGTGACGGCGCGGTGACCCTGCAGGTGCCGATCGCCGACCGCGGCGCCGACGACACCAGGGCCAACGCCGCCAACATCGCCACCGTGTGCATCGACCCGGCCGGGGTGACCCGCGATCTGTCCGACGCGCGGCAGGTGCTCAAGCAGTCGATCGCGGCGATCCGCGAATCCCCGGACGAGACACTGCAACTGCTGCCGCTGACCCCGTTCATCCCGAAGCGGGCGGTGCGGCGCGGTTCGGAGGCGGTGTTCAACTTCGCCGATCTGCCGGTGTCGTTCTCCAACCTCGGCGAGGTCGACCCGGTGGTCGCGCGGCTGGACGGCACCGACGCCGACCGCATGATCCTGCGCGGTGTCGACCGGCGGGTCACCAAGGAGTTCCTGGAGCACCGCGGCGGCCTGCTGACGGTGCTGACCGCGCGGGTCTGCGGCAAGATGTCGGTCACCATCGTGGCGTACCGGCCGGGTGCCCGAAACACCAAGGCGGAGTTGCGTGAACTGGCCGCCAAGGTGCTCGCGGAATTCGACCTGACCGGTGTGATCGAGTGATGGAGCAGACCGTTCTGGACAACCGACTGGCCCACATGGACCACGCCGGCCTGGCGATGGAGCGCGCCACCGGCATCCGCAAGCTGATGCAGATGCTGTGGGTGTACGACCACCCGGTCGACATCGACGGGGTGCGCCGGTTCCACCACAACTTCGGGTTCGGCCTGGCGGGGCGGCGCATCGAGCGCTCGCCGCTGCCGTTCGGCAGGCCGCGCTGGGTGTCGTCACTGGGGCCGCCCGCCCCGCTGGAGATCGCCGAGACACCGCGTCCCCGAAGCGAAGTCACCGACTGGGCCGACGAGTGCGCGGCGCTGCCGATCGACGTCGAGACCGGTCCGGCCTGGCGGATGGCGGTGCTGCCGTTGACCGACGGCGGCACCGCGGTGACCCTGGTGGGCTCGCACCTGCTCGGTGACGGTATCGGCGCGGTGCTGTCGGTCGTCGAGACGACCTACGGGGTACGCCGCGACATCGGCTATCCACCGCCGTACTCACGCACCAGATTCCGCGGTGCGCTCACCGATATGCGGGAGACCGCCCGGGAGCTGCCGGACACCGCCCGCACGGTCGCCGCCGCGGCCAAGCTCGGGCTGCGGATGCGCGGAGAACAACCCGCCGCGCCGACCACCGCGACCAAGGCCGCACCTGTCGGTGGGGACGAGATCGTCACCATCCCCGCGGTCAGCCTGTTCGTGGATCTCGCCGAGTGGGACGCCGCGGCGGCCGCGCGCAACGGCAACAGCCACTCGCTGCTGGCCGGGTTCGCCGCCCGCCTCGGCGACCGGATGGGACGACGCCGCCCCGACGGCAGCGTCGGGCTGATTCTCGCGCTCAACGACCGCGCCTCACTGGAGGACACCCGGGCCCAGGCAATGAAGTTCGCCCAGGCCGACATAGACGCCGGGGCGGTGGCCACCGACCTCAGCGACGCCCGCACCGTGCTGCGGGAGGCGGTCAAGATCGCGCGCGAAGAGACCGACGAGACGCTCGAACTGCTGCCGCTGGTGCCGTTCGTGCCGCGCCGCGCACTGGCCAAGGTGGCGGAGGCGTTCTTCGGCTCCGGCGACGAGCTGCCCGTATCGTGCTCGAACCTGGGCGATCTCGACCCCGCGGTGGGACGGGTCGACGGCACCGACGCCGAGTACACCTCGCTGCGGGGTATCGACCAGGGCGTGCGCCGCGCCGAACTGGAGCGGATGGGCGGCCAGCTCGTCGTCGTCGGCGGCCGGCTCAACGGCAAGGTCACGATCTGCGTCGTCGGCTACCAGTGCGGCGCGCAGAACTCCAAGGCCCGCCTGCGTGACCTGGCCCTGGAGGCGCTCGGGGAGTTCGGGCTGACCGCCGAAACCCTGTGAGCGCCATGACAACCAACGACCCCACGCTGGCGTTCATGGACCAGGCGTCGTTCCTGTGGGTGCGCGCCAGCGGCCACGTGCACGGCATCCAGCTGACCTGGGTGTACCGGCGCGAGATCGACCTCGACCGGCTGCGCGCCGTGCACGACAACCTCGCCCACGGTCTGCTCGGCCGCCGGGTGGAGCCGACGAGGGTGCTCGGCGGACGGCACCGGTGGGTCACCGACCATTCGCTGCCCGGCATCGACGTCGACGCGCCCCGCACCCGCGACGGCATCGCCGCCTGGTTCTCCGAGCGGGCCCAGCTGCCCATCGATCCCGAACACGGACCGGTGTGGCACCTCGGGGTGCTGCCGGTGACCGACTACGGCACCGCGGTCACGCTGGTGGCCTCGCACACCGTCGTCGACGGGGTCGGCCTGTGCGGCGCCGTCACCGACGCCATCACCGGCGTCCGGCACGACTACGGCTTCCCGCCGCCGGGTGCGCGAACCCGGCGCCAGGCACTCGCCGAGGACATCCGGCAGATGGTGCGCGGGCTGCCGCAGGTGGGCCGCGCGCTGGCCGCGGCGGTGTCGGTCGGGGTGAAGAACAAACCCGGCGGGTCGAAGGCGGCCGCGCCGAAACCACCGAAACTGACCCGCGCACAACGGAAACAGCCCGTCGTCGTACCCACCGCCACCATCTACATCGACCTGGCGCAGTGGGATGCGCGCGCCGCCGACCTCGGCGGGTCCAGCAACGCACTGCTGGCCGGTTTCGCCGCCCGGCTCGGCGAACGCTACCGCCGCATCGACCCGGTGACCCACCGGGTGCAGCTGAACTACCCGGTCAACGACCGCGGCGAGGACGATCTGCGGGCCAACGCGCTCAAGGGCATGGACTTCACCGTCGACCCGGCCGGGGTCACCGAGAACCTGGCCGACGTGCGGGCCACGATCAAACAGGCGCTGATCTCCGGCGCCGGCCAGTTCGCCGAGCAGGAGAAGGTGTTTCCGCTCACCCCGTTCGTCCCGACGAAGGTGGTGGCCAAACTGCCGCTGGGCGCGGTCAACGCCGCGGGCGCCCCGGTCGGCTGCTCGGCGTTCGGCGACATCGACCCCGTGGTGGCGCGCATCGACGGCGCCGACGCGGACTACTTCACGGTGCGGATGGTCGAGCAGAACCTGACCGCGGGCAGCCCGGAGATCTCCTCGGGTGAGCTGTACATGACCGCGGGCCGGATCTGCGACAAGCTGTTCATCAGCTTCCGCGCCTATCAACCGGGACTGTTCACCACCAAAGAGCAGCTGCTCGAGCAGGTTTCACGGGTTCTCGACGACTTCGGGCTGACCGCCTTCATCGAGTGACGCCGCGCCCGGCGCGTGCCGCGTTCTCCAGCAGGTCGGCCGCGGTGGCGACGCTGCGGGCGGGCTCGATCAGCTCCGCGGCGACCTTGCGCGCCTGCTCGGCGCACTCGGGGGTCAGCGCGTGGCGCAGCTCGGCCTCCAGGTCGGCGGGGGTGAGCCTGGAGAACCGCAGGCATCCGCCGATTCCCAAGCGCTTCACCTGCTTTCCCCAGAACGGCTGATCGGCGCCCACCCAGATCACCAGCGTCGGGACACCGGCGCGCACGCTGGCGGCCGTGGTGCCCGCGCCGCCGTGGTGCACGATGACCCGGCAGCGCGGGAAGATCGCCGCGTGGTTGGCGCTGCTGACCACCCGGACGTGGTCGGCGTGCGCGGCCGCGACGTCGCTCAGATCCCACACCCCGGAGTTGATCAGCGCGCGCTGGCCCAGTCGCGCGCACACGTCGACGATCATCTCGATTGCCGCCGTGGGGTTTTCCACCGGCATGCTGCCGAACCCGAAGTAGATCGGCGGATCCCCGGCGTCGATCCACGCCATCACCTCCGCGTCGGTCTCCGTCGGCATCTGCAGCGTCATTGAGCCGATCAGCGGCCGGCTCTCGCCCCATTCGGCGGTCAGGCCCGGGAAGAACAGCGGGTCGTAGGCCTGGATCTCCAGGGCGCCGCCCTCCACGATGCGACGCACCGCGCGCACCCGGGCCTTCGGCAGGCCCAGCACCCGGCGCTGGGCGTCCTCGGCCTCCTTGAGCGCATGCCAGTGCACCCACTCGGCGACCGCCCACCCGGCGCGCGCCACCTTCGGCGGCAACGGCACCGGCAGCACCTGGGTGTTCGCGCGGGCCGGGAAGTAGTGCAGTGCGGCCAGCGGGATGTCGTAGTACTCGGCGACGTTGGCCGCCACCTCCTGGTAGGTGGTGCCGGTCAGGATCAGGTCCGCGTCGTCGGCGAGACCGGTCAGCGTCTCGTTCATCTCGGCCCAGCCCTGTGTGATGTATTCGCGCAGCTCCCGCAGGATGGTCGCCGGGTTACGGATCTTCCAGTACTGCCGGAACGCGTTCGCGTCGAGCTGCTCCTGGGAGTCGACACCGTACGGCAAAGCCGGCAGCCCGGCCTTCTCGGCGAACCCGAGCAGATTCGGCGGCACCGCGAAACTCACCTGGTGGCCGCGTCTGACCAGCTCCAGGCCGACCGCCGCGCACGGTTCGACGTCACCGCGCGTGCCATGAACAGCGATAGCAAATTTCATTCACGACCTCATAGCGATCTACGTGGGCCAACGTGGCCATTGGGTGAATCAGCAAATTCCATAATGTTTCCCAGGCGCACGGCGGCCCCGGTGCGGACTCGCCGCCGGGGTTCTAATCTGCGCAGATCAAGATCCGGACGGGCGGCGGGCACGATGTGATTCAAGCACAGTCGCGGCGGCCGCACGCGCGGCGATTCCACTGGCGCAACACATTTGCGCAGCCGGCTGTGGGATTGCTGATAGCAAACACGCTCGTGGTCTCACGGCCCCAAATTCGCGTGTAGCCTGTTTGGGATGTTGCGGCGCGCCATACCCCGCGGTGCGTTGAGCGGGGCGGGACTAGAAGGCCTGGGACGGCTGATAGTTCGCCATCCCGTTTTGGTCATCGTGTCCTGGGTGCTGCTGGCCGCGACGATGTTTCTGACGCTACCCCCGTTGATGGAGGTGGCCGAGCGTAAGCCTCCCGGTCTGCTGCCCGACTCGTCCCAGGTGATGATCGCCGGAAACGAGATGGGCGAGGCGTTCAAGGAGGGCGCCGGATCCGGCAACTCGGGCAACGTCGGCGCGATCATCCTCGCCAACGAGGACGGGCTGACCGAGCAGGACGAGAAGGTCTACCGCCGGATCGTCGAGCGTCTGCAGCAGATGCCCGAGGCGGTGCTGTCGACCCAGGACTTCGTCTCCATCCCTGAGCTCAAGCAGGTGATGACGAGCGAGGACGGCAAGGCCTGGCAGCTGCCGATCAGCATGCAGGGCACCATGGGCACCGGCGAGGGGCAGCGCGCCTACAAGGCGGTGCTCAAGGAGGTTCAGGAGCTCTCCGACGGCGAGGACCTCGAGGTCAACGTCATCGGCCCGGCCGCGACGTTCGACGACCTCAACAAGATCAGCAAGCGCGACCAGACGGTCGTCGAGACCGTCACCGTCATCGCCGTGCTGGTGATCCTGGTCATGGTGTACCGCAACATCGTTGCGATCATCCTGCCGATGCTGATGATCGGTCTGGGACTGGTCGTCGCGCAGGCCGCGGTCGCCGGACTCGGCTCGATCGGGGTGATCGGGCTGGGTCCGCAGACCCTGATGCTGATGACCGCGATGATGATGGGCGCGGGCACCGACTACGCGATCTTCTTCTTCACCCGCTACCACGAATGTGTTCGCAGCGGCGAGACCTCCGACGACGCCGTGGTCACCGCGCTGGGCTCGATCGGCAAGGTGATCGCCGGCTCGGCGGGCACCACCGCGCTGGCGTTCGTGGGCCTGGCGTTCACCGAACTCGGTGCGTTCTCCACCGTGGGTCCGGCGCTCGCCGTCACCGTGCTGATCGGCTTCCTGGTGGCGGTCACGCTGCTGCCGGCGATGATTGTGATCACCGGCCGCCGCGGCTGGGTCAAACCCCGCAAGGACCTGACCGGCCGGTGGTGGCGGCGGTCCGGGATCAAGATCGTCCGCAAGCCGAAGTCGCGGTTGGCGGTCAGCCTGGCCATCCTGATCGGGCTGGCGGTGTGCTGCTCGATGGTCGAGTTCAACTACGACGAGCGCCAGAGCCTGCCCGCCGACGCGTCCAGCAACGTCGGTTACGCGGCGTTGGACAAGCACTTCCCGGTCAGCAGCACCATTCAGCAGTTCCTGCTGGTGCAGGCGCCGGACCAGGACCTGCGCAGCCCGAAGGCGCTGGCCGACATGGAGGAGATGGCCAAGCGGGTGGCCGGGCTGCCCGACATCGCGATGGTGCGCGGTATCACCCGGCCCACCGGTGAGGTGCTCGAAGAGGCCAAGGCGACGTGGCAGGCCGGTGAGGTCGGTTCCAAGCTGGGGGAGGCCTCCCAGCTGATCGAGGACAACGACGACAACCTCAACCTGCTCAGCGGGGGCGCGCACCAGCTGGCCGACACCCTCGATCAGCTGCGCGACGGGGTGCTGGGTGCCATCGTCACGCTGCGCCCGCTGATGGACGCGCTCACCGACATGTCGGAGAAGTACGGCGGCGGCGCCACGCTCGAGGAGGTCGACGAGACGGCGACGCTGGTGGCGAACATGAAGGGCCTCGGCGCCGCGATGGGCGACAGCCTGGTCCAGATGGCCGAGATGTACAGCTGGGCGGCCCCGATCGTGCGGGCCCTGGAGGCCAGCCCGGTGTGCAACATCGACCCGTCGTGCGTGGAGACCCGCGAGTACCTGCAGAAGATCACCCGGATGAAGGACGACGGCACCGTCGAGAAGGTGGCCAACCTCGGACGCGTGCTGCAGAACACCAAGGTCACCCAGACGCTCGATGAGACGCTGCGTGATCTGGGCGCCAGCACCAAGTCCGCCGTCGGGGCGCTGCGCGCCGCCGGGATCGAGGACTCGGCCGACCTCGCCGAGCAGCTGGCCAAGGCCAAGGAGGGCGCGAACCTGCTCGCCGACTCCAGCCGCCAGCTCGCCGAGGGTGTGCAGCTGCTCGTCGACCAGACCCGCAACATGGGCGGCGGTCTCGACGAGGCGTCGGCGTTCCTGATGGCGATGCGCACCGAGGCCAAGGACCCGCCGATGGCCGGGTTCTACGTGCCGCCGCAGATCCTCACCCAGGAGGAGTTCAAGAAGGCCGCCAAGCTGTTCATCTCGCCCGACGGGCACACCGCGCGCTACCTGGTGCAGACCGCGCTCAACCCGTTCGGCACCGAGGCGATGGACCAGGTCAAGGACATCGTCAAGACCGCGGAGAGCGCCAAGCCGAACACCACGCTGGCGGACGCGAAGATCACCATGGTCGGTTTCTCCGCGGTGCAGAACGACATCCGCAACTACTACAACGCCGACGTCCAGTTCATCATCCTGGTCACCCTGCTGGTGGTGTTCCTGATCCTGGTCGTGCTGCTGAAATCGCTGGTGGCTCCGATCTATCTGGTGGGATCGGTGATCCTGTCGTACGTCTCGGCGCTCGGCATCGGTGTGGTGTTCTTCCAGTTCCTGCTGGGCCAGGGCATCCACTGGAGCGTGCCCGGTATGACGTTCCTGGTGCTGGTCGCCGTCGGCGCGGACTACAACCTGCTGCTGATCGCGCGTATCCGCGACGAGGCCGCGCGCGGTATCCGCACCGGCGTCATCCGCACCGTGGCCGCCACCGGCAGCGTCATCACCTCGGCGGGGCTGATCTTCGCCGCGTCGATGTTCGGCCTGACGTTCTCCAGCCTGCAGGCGGTGATCCAGATCGGTTTCGTCATCGGCGTCGGCCTGCTGCTCGACACGTTCGTGGTCCGCACCATCACGGTGCCCGCGCTGGCGGTGCTGGTCGGCGACTTCAACTGGTGGCCGTCGAAACCCGTGTTCACCGCCAAACCGCTGATCACCGAACCGTTGCGCGGCAAGCGGTCCGATGATGACCTCACCGAGCCGATCGTCAACGGCGAACCGGCACAGCAGGATTCGGATTACGACCCGGACGCAGAGCGCACCGAGGAACTGGTGTCGGTGGGGGCGCCCGAGCCCCCACCGGAGCCCTCACCGGCGACGGTGTGGGTGCGGCCGGAGTAGCCGTCAGGACCTGAATACCGAGGCGATCTTCGCCGCGGCATCGTTCCAGTCGCCGAGGGTCGCCGCCCACGCGCGGATCGCGGCACGGTCGGTGCCCGGGGCGGCGTCGCGCGCATCGGCGAGCGCGGCGGCCAGGCCGTTGGGGCCGTTCCCGATCGGGAACATCCGTCCGTCGCCGGCCAGGTCGGCGAGATGATGAAGGGGCGGGCCGACGATGGGAACGCCCATGCTGAGCGCGAGCAGTGCGGTGCCCGAGGTGAAGAAGACGCGGTGGGCCGTGACGGCGACGTCCGCCGCGCCGTAGTACACCGAGACATCGTCATGGGGAATCAGGCGGTCGTGCACGATGATTCGCTCGTCGCCCCGCGCCAGTCCCAGTTCGTCCGCGACGGGACCTTCTTTCACACCCGCGATCACCAGGCGGTCCCGATCCCCGGCGATCTTGCGGAACGCCTCGATCGTGTCGCCGACACCCTTGTAGGGGCGGATGCGGCCGAACATGAGGAAGACGACGCCGTCCTGCGGGAGACCGAGTTGCGCGCGGGCCGCGTCGCGGGCCGGCGGTGGCGGATAGTCGTCGATGAAGTGCGGGTGCGGGACCAGCGTCGTGGGTCCGCTGTACCCGAAGGTCTGGTTGAGAGACGTTCTGGCACTGTCGAAGTGGACGAAGACGTGGTCGACGAGTGCCAGCATGTCGGCGCGGGCCCGCTTGCCGAGATCGGGTTGCGGGTCGTCATGGGGCACCAGATTGTGCGCGGTCCAGGCGATGCGGACACCGCGTCGCCGCAGCGACCGCAACCGCGCGGTCACGACCGCGGCATGGGCCCGATAGAGGGGCCGTGCCTTCAGTTGGGCATGTGTTTCACCCGGCCAGTGCAGATGTAACCAGTCACCGGCGCGCAGCGGCCTCGTCCCCAGGCCCAGCGACCGGGCGGAGGCGTCGATGCCCTGGTCGCGCAGGGCGTCCAGGAGTCTCGGAAGGTAGGGATTGGAGAACCATTTCGGCCAGGCCACGGTGCGGATGGTCGGCGAAGCTCCCGCCGTGGACGTCATGTCGGCGCCTTCCGATTGCGAAGTTATGCAAGCGTGCTGACACCCAGGCTGCAGTGGGGAAGGCGAATGCACAAGTCGAATGACCGAAATCGCTATCTGACCTGATTGTCAACGGATTTCGTCATCCTACGCACGTGTCACGGACACCCGATTCTGGCAAATCCCGCTGACGCAATACGGCTCGGCAAGCAGGAATTTCACCGGTTTTCGCGCGGGCTGGACAAGTCTGCGGTGCAGAGGAGGCCGGCGCGGTCGGCTTACTTGCCGCGCAGCACGAAACGGTAGCCGTGTTTGTTGATCAGATACCGGATCGACTCGGCCTGCTGGATGCGGCGCTTCTTGCCGCGCACATCGATGTAGTGGTGGACCACCTCGATGCTGGGGTCGAAATAACGCCGAACCCCGTGCTTCTCCAACCGGATCGCGATGTCCTGCGCGCCGTGGTTGCGCATCTTGGGGTCGTAGCCGCCGATCGCCTTGAACACGCCTGAGTAGATCAGCATGTTGCCCTCGTGCAGCCAGTACGCCTCGGCGGGACGCGGGGCCTCGAGGATGTCCGGCCACTTGTTCGCCGCCGGGGTGCCCAGCAGGCGCACCGCACGGGCCAGCATGGGGCGTTCCTTGACCCGGTCCACCAGCGGCGGGATCGAGGTCAGCATGGTCTTCACGGAGAACACCGGGCCGTAGTTGTAGGGCTCCTGGCTGCCGTCCACGCGGCTGACCAGCCCGCCGACCGCACCCACGCCCAGGTCGGCGTAGCGGGCCATGACCTCGCGTGCGACAGCGGCGGCTTCGGGGGTCGGCAGATCCATGTCGGCGTCGATGAAGTGGATCAGCTCGTCATCGCCGACGTGGTCGATGATCTGGTTGCGGTTGGCGGTGCAGCCCTGGTTCTGTGGGGCCCGCACCAGGTGGACGTCGCCGTTGAACGAGTTGACCACGTCGACGCTGTCGTCGGTGGAGCCGTCGTCGAGAACGTAGACCCGGTCGTAGCCGCGTTCGAGCACCTGCGGCAGCAGCAGCCGTAGGTGGTGGCCCATGTTGTAGTTCGGGATCGCCGCGACAACGGGCATGTGCTTGGTGGACGTCGTCATGAGTCAGGCTCCTGTCTCAGCCGCGGTGCGGTAGTTACGGATTGCCAGGGGAATGAAGATGGCCGCGAAGACGAGCACCCAGCCCGTCGTCATCAGCGCGGGCCACCACGCGGACCGGCCCTCGGCCAGTGCCCGCATCGTCTCGATCGCCGGTGACATCGGTTGGTACTGCACCAACGGACGCAGCCACGACGGCAGCATCTCCATCGGCGCCGCGCCGGAGCTGCCGAACGCCAGACCGACCGCGGCGGTGCCCAGCCAGGTGAACATCGCGTTGCCGTCCGGACCGACCGCCAGCGCCAGCGTGATCACCACGATCGCGAACGTGACGACGACCGCGACGGGCACCAGCATGTACAGCACCACCGACAGCCAGTTGCCGGCGAACCGCAGGCCCAACGCGATTCCGACGGCGGTGATCAGCGCGGTCGACAGCACCGCGCGCACCCCCTCGGAGATCAGCCGCCCGAGCAGCGGGCTGGACCGGTGCACCGGGAACGTCCACAGCCGGCTCAGCATGCCGGTGCGCCGTTCGGCGGGAATCGCCCAGCCCGCGCCGAGCGCGCCGAACATCCCGCCGGCCATCGCGCACATCGGCACGAGCCCGGCGAGGTTGTCCCGGCCGGTGATGCGCACCAGCGATTCGCCGACCAGCAGGTGGTAGATCACCAGCAGAAGCGTGGGCAGCAGCAGGCTCTGCAGCGGCAGCAAAGGCTGGGTGCGCCACCGCACCATGTAGCTGCGCGCGAACAGCAAGCTCTCCACCAGAAGGGAGCGCCGCGAGGTGATGTCGTGACTCATCGGGTCCGCCTCTGCAGCCGCACCGCGATCGCCCCGAAGACCAGCAGCATGCCGACGCACCACGCCATCGTGGCCGCCACGTTCCCCGGATCGGCGTGTCCGCCCGCGAACCCGCGCAGCGTCTCGGTCACCACCGACACCGGCTGATGGCGCACGAACGGTTCGATCCAGTCCGGAAACGCTTCGGCGGGTGCCATTCCGGTGGAGAGCAGCACCAGCAGCAGTTGCGGCACCAGAAGCAGCTGGCTGGCCGAGTCGAGCTGCCAGCCCAGCGATCCGACCGCGTCGGCGGCCAGCGACAACGCCAGCGTCAGCGTCAGCGCCACGACCACGAACGCCAGCCCGTAGCCGAGCCCGCCCTGCATCCGGAAGCCGAACACATACGCCGTCGCGATCGCGGCCAGCAGGGCCAGCACGCCGCGCAGCAGGCAGTACAGCATCCGGGCGGCCAGCGGCAGGACCGTCGGAATCGGCAGGGTGCGCAACCGAACCCCGAATTCGGCGCGCTGATCCTTGGCCGCCCGCTCGGCCGTCGTCATCGCGCCGAGCAGCATCGCCTGCACGACCACGGCGGGCAGCACGTACTGCGCGTAGCTCATGTCGCCGGTGTTGATGACGTTCTGCAGCACCAGCGTGAACCCGACGTAGGTGACGACGGGGGCGAGTACGGCGAACAGGATGTCGCGATCGCGGGTCGTGCTGATCACCACCCGCTCGGTCAGCGCGACCAGAGCCGTCATACCTTGACCGCCCCCGGCGTCAGGTGCAGGAACACCTCGTCGAGTGACGGTTTGCGCAGCGAGATGTCGTGAAGTTCGATGCCGAGCGACTCGACCCGGCGCAGCACCTCGGTGAGGGTGGCGACGCCGTCGGGCGCGGGCACCGACACCGTGTTCGCGCCGTAGTCGACCTCGACGCCCTCGATGTCGGCCACCGCCGCGTACACCCGGTTCATATCGGCCGGGTCGGTCGGGGAGACGTCGCAGTAACGGTGTCCGACAAGACGTTTGAGGTCCTCGGCGGTGCCGCTGGCGATCACCTTGCCGCTGTCGAGGATCACGATGGAGTCGCTGAGCACATCGGCTTCCTCGAGATACTGGGTGGTGAGCAGGACAGTGATGTCCTGTTCGGCCAGTGACGAGACCAGCGCCCACACGTCGCGGCGGCTGCGCGGGTCGAGTCCGGTGGTGGGTTCGTCGAGGAACAGCACCCGGGGCTTGTCGACCAGCGCGGCGGCGATGTCGATGCGACGGCGCATACCGCCGGAGTACGTCATCACCCGGCGATCGGCGGCGTGCCGCATGCTGAACTGGTCGATCAGCTCGTCGGCACGCTCACGGGCCTGTTGCTTGCGCATTCCGCGCAGACGGCCGAACAGCACGAGGTTCTCCCGCCCGGTGAGCGAGCCGTCCAGTGCGGCGTCCTGGCCGGTGAGCCCGATGCTGGCGCGCACCTTGCCCGGTTCCTTTGCCACGTCGTAGCCGGCGACGATCGCGCGGCCCGACGTCGGGCGCAGCAGCGTGGACAGGATCTTGACCACCGTGGTCTTACCGGCGCCGTTGTGCCCGAGCAGGGCCAACACGCTACCGGTCGGCACCTCGAAGCTCACGTCGCGAAGCGCGGTCACCTTGTCGCCGAACGACTTCGAGACGTTGTGCAGTTCGATGGCCATGGCGCTCAGCCCTCCGCCGGCGCCATGGCGCCGCGGCCGAGCGCGTAGACGTACCAGCCGGCGCCGACCCAGTAGTCGCGGTCGATCGCGTTGCGGGTGTCGAGCAGGCGCGGCTGACGGACCACCGACCGGAACGCGACGGGGTCGATCGAGCAGTACTCGTCCCACTCGGTCGCCAGCACGATCAGATCGACGTTGCGGCACGCGTCCTCGGCGGTGTCGCAGTAGGTCAGCGTGGGAAACATCGCCTTGGCGTTGGCGATCGCGCGCGGATCGTGCACGCGCACATCGGCCCCCTTGAGATGCATCGCGGCCGCCACATTGAGCGCCGGCGAGTCGCGCACGTCGTCGCTGTTGGGTTTGAACGCCGCACCCAGCACGGCGATGCTCTTGCCGAGGCAGTCGCCGCCGACCATCGCGGTGGCCACCTGCACCGCCTTCTCCCGGCGGCGCACGTTGATCTTGTCGACCTCATGCAGGAACGTCAGCGAGTCCGACGCGCCGAGTTCACCGGCGCGGGCGCTGAACGCCCGGATGTCCTTGGGCAGGCAGCCGCCGCCGAATCCCAGGCCGGCGTTGAGGAATTTGCGGCCGATGCGCTCGTCGTACCCCAGCGCGCGACCGAGCGTGACGACGTCGGCGTTGACCAGCTCGCACACCTCGGCCATCGCGTTGATGAACGAGATCTTGGTCGCCAGAAACGAATTGGCCGCGACCTTGACCATCTCGGCGGTCGCCAGATCGGTGGTCAGGTGCGGGGTGCCTCTCTCGATGAGGCGCGCGTACACCTGGTGCAGGGTCTTCTCGGCGGCCTCGGAGGTGACGCCGAAGATCAGCCGGTCCGGATGCAGGGTGTCCTGAATCGCTTTTCCCTCACGCAGGAATTCGGGGTTCCACGCCAGTTCCAGCAACTCGGCGGCACGGGAGGCGGCCAGTTCGCCGGACAGCCGCTGCGCGGTGCCCACCGGCACCGTCGACTTGCCGACGACCAGCCCCGGGGTGTCGGCGTGCGCAGCGATGGTGGAAACCGCCGCGTCGACGTAGCGGACGTCGGCGGCGTTGGAGCCGGCCTGCTGCGGGGTGCCGACGCAGACGAAGTGCACCGCGGCGCCGGAGACCGCCTCGGCGGGATCGGTGGTAAAGCGCAGCCGGCCGGTCTCCAGCACCTCGGTGAGAAGCTCTTCGAACTCCGGCTCGTAGAACGGGGACTCGCCCGCTGCCAGTGCCGCGATCTTGGCTTCGTCGGTGTCGTACCCGCAGACCTCGTGGCCGAGGTGGGCCATGCACACGGCGTGTACGGCGCCGAGGTAACCCGTTCCGACGACATTAATTCGCATGCGGCCAGTCCTGCGTTCTCAATTCAACAAATCCCGTGCGGCATCGAAACGCCGAATCCTGCTCGCACACGGTGATACTCCGACGTGCGGGAAATCTTCTGCCTGCTATCGACCCGCGACTACCACGGGAACTTCGGCGCACCGATCTTCAGCGGCGGGAGCTGAAGCTTGGGGGCCGGCGGCAGCTGCAGCTTCGGGGCGGGCAGGCTCGGCATCGCGCCCGCCGCCGCGGTGATCGCCGAGGCCGCGCCCGCGGCCGTGGCGGCACTGCCGAGGCCGAGGTTGATGTCGGGCAGCGACGGCACGATCATCAGGTCCGGCAGGTCCGGCACGACATCCGGCAGACCCAGGCTGAACTGGAACGGCACGTCAACATCGGCGAGCTTGGGGTAGTCGATCTGGTCCCAGCTCGGCGCGGAGAACTGCTTGGCGGCGTTGAGGATCTCGCACCAGTCGCCCTTGCACGGCTCGGCCTGCTGCTCCTCGCGCGGCTGCTCCTCGGGGGCGGCCTGGTTCTCGACACCGGGCGCCGGTGGTGGCGGCTCGGCGGCGGCCACCGCGCTGGACATGAGGAGGGCGCCGAGGCCTGCCGCGGTCGCGAGGGTCGCTTGTGCGGCTTTGTGCTTGAGGCTCACTGATTCACTCCTGCCGTTGATACGACGATGATAGGTCGCGATGGCGCCGATTGCGGCATCGATTTCGCGTACGGGCGAACGGATTTCGGCGTATGGCCGAATCCTTGTTTACCGCTGCTGATCGAGCAATTGTCAAAACTGCGGCGGCGTGCGGGATTCAGCGCGGAAAGCGCGAAACTCCGCGCTCTCAGCAAATCTTCCTGCCGCCGCTGGTGCATGTCAGGCGTCCAGCCGCTTGAACTGGTTGTTGCGGTACATCTCCTGGCTGGTGGAACGCCGGATCTTGCCGCTGGTGGTGATCGGGATCGAGCCCGGGGCCACCAGCACCAGCTCGGAGGCCGCCAGGCCGTGCACCCGCGAGATCGCCGAGGTCACGTCGCCCTTGATCGTCTCGAAGTAGGCGCGGACCTCGTCCTCGGTCTCACCGCGCTTCTTGACCTCGATGATCGCCACCAGCCGCTCGCTCTGCTCGTCGGTCACCGCGATCGCGGCCACCCGGCCACCGGTGATCTCCGAGATCGTCGCCTCGATGTCTTCGGGGTAGTGGTTGCGCCCGCGGACGATCAGGACGTCCTTGATGCGGCCCATGATGAACAGCTCGTTGTCGGAGACGAAGCCCAGGTCGCCGGTGCGCAGCCAGCCGCTGGCCGGGACCTCGGGGGACGGGTCGACCAGCGTGCCGCCGAACGTGCGCTCGGTCTCCTTGGGCTTCTGCCAGTAACCGGCGGCCACGTTCTCGCCGTGCACCCAGATCTCGCCGATCCGGCCGGCCGGGCACTCGGCGTTGGTCTCCGGGTCCACGATGCGCACGGTCACCGACTCGGGGGTGCCGTAGCTGACCAGCGGGGTGCCGCCGGCGGCGGTGCACCGCTTGGCGTGGCCGGCCGAGAGCTTCTCGGACTCGAACTCGACGATCTGCGGGGCGCTGCCCGGGGCCCGGGTGGCGACGTACACCGTCGCCTCGGCCAGGCCGTACGACGGGCGCAGCGCCTTCTCGGGGAAGCCGAACTTGCTGAACTTCTCGGTGAAGCGGTGCAGCGTCGCGGCGTGCACGCGCTCGCTGCCGCTGATCACGCCGAGAACGTCGCTGAGGTCGACGCCGGCCATGTCCTCGTCGCGGGTGCGCTTGACGGCCAGCTCGAAGGCGAAGTTCGGCGCGGCGGTCAACGTGCGGCCGTGCTCGCCCAGCAGCTCGATCCAGCGGGCCGGTCGCTCCAGGAACGACAGCGGGCTCATCACCACGCTGGGCAGCCCGCCCAGGATCGGCACGCACACGCCCAGCAGCAGGCCCATGTCGTGGTAAAAGGGCAGCCAGGACACCACCGAGGTGTTCGGCGGGGGCAGTTTGCCGCTGTCGGCGAAGTAGTCGGCGTACATCTGCTCGAAGTTGGCCGACAGGTTGCGGTTGGTGACCATCACGCCGGCGGGCTCACGGGTCGAGCCCGACGTGTACTGCAGGTAGGCGACCTCGTTGTTGACGTCGCCGCGGATCCTGCGGACCTTGTTGTCGGACTGCTCGAGCGTGTCGAGCACGATGACCTTCGGCTTGGTCTCGGTGGCCTCGGCGTAGCGGGCGACGTCCTCGGCGACGGCGGAGGTGGTCAGCACGACGGTCGGCGCGGTGTCGCGCAGCACCGAGGTGACCCGCTCGTCGTGCGCGCCGGGCGACGGTACCGACAGCGGGACCGCGATCAGGCCGGACATCAGCGAACCGATGAACGCGGTGATGTAGTCCAGGCTCTGCGGGGCCAATATCACCGCGCGGTCGCCGCGTTCACCGCAAATACTCAGATGGGCGGCGACGTCTGCCGAACGCCGATAAAGCTGGGACCACGTCAGAGTTTCCGGCTGTGGGGTGCCGTCCGGGGCATAGTCGATGAATGTGAAGGCCGCGTCGTTAGGTTGAAGGCTGGCGCGTTCGCGCAACACGGCGGGAATGGAGGATCCCATCATCGGCGTACGTCGACCTTTCGTGTCTGGGGTGAAACCTGCTGCGAACAGCGTCTTTGCTAATTGACCACGCGGATAATTGCTTACAGCTTATGCAACCGGCGGTCACGTTGCCCACATACCTGCAGGCACAATCGTAGAGTGCGAACCCCGAATCTGTGTACTCGGCGGAATGTGCCGTAACTGGGTGACGCCAAACGAATTTGCTGGAATTCGCCCGATCCCGACAAAAGCGAGTATGTACCCACGCAGCAAACTGCAATCGGCTAGCTGAGTTGGGCATGGATATCGATCTTGTTTTCCGAGTGGAGTTGTCCGGCGGCAATTCTGCGAATGTCCGCTGCGACGCAGGGTGACCGGTGGGGCGGCCGACGGCGGTGTCGGGGTGGCGGCCCGGCCGAGCCAGCACCGTGGCTATATTTTGCCAGAGTGTCAATTTTCGATTAGCCGGGGGTGGGGTACCGCAATCCGGGCCGCCGACGTGGCCGTCCGCACTGGCTGTTGCCCAGCGTAACGGCCTGCCCGTAGCCTCGTGACGTGGCCGGCCTGACAGGCGTACGCGCCGACGAACTCGCCGCTCTAGCGGTGTTCTCCGGCTGCCAGGCCGACGATCTGGTGCCCCTGGCTGCGCAGCTCAAGCCGCTGAGCGCCGCCGCCGGGCAGGTGCTCATGCAGCAGGACGAGCTCGCGGTGTCGTTCCTGCTGATCGGTTCGGGTGAGGTCGAGGTCAGCCATGTCGGCGACGGCCACGACGTCTCCGCGACGCTGGGTGCCGGCATGATCGTCGGCGAGATCGCGCTGCTGAGTCACAGCACCCGCACCGCGACCGTCGTCGCCACCACCCCGGTGACCGGATGGGTCGGTGACCGCGAGGCCTTCGCCACCCTGCTCGAGATCCCGGGCATGCTGGACCGGCTGCTGAGCATCGCCCGCCAGCGGCTGGCCGCCTACATCGACCCGATCCCGGTGCGGATGCGCGACGGCACCGACCTGTTCCTGCGGCCGGTGCTGCCCGGCGACAGCGAGCGCGCCACCAGCGGACGCGTCGAGTTCTCCAGCGAGACGCTGTACCGCCGGTTCCAGTCGGTGCGACGCCCCACCAGGTCGCTGATGCGCTACCTGTTCGAGGTCGACTACGTCCACCACTTCGTCTGGGTGATGACCGACGCCCCCGAGGGGACGGTGATCGCCGACGCGCGGTTCGTGCGCTTCGAGACCGACCCGGAACTCGCGGAGGTGGCGTTCATCGTCGCCGACGCCTATCAGGGCCGCGGCATCGGCTCGTTCCTGATGGGCGCCCTCGCGATTGCGGCGAAACATCATGGCGTGCAACGCTTCACCGCCCGTGTGCTGGCTGACAACTACGCCATGCGCGCGATCATGGACCGGTACGGGGCGCACTGGGTGCGCGACGATCTCGGGGTGGTCACCACCGACATCGACGTGCCGACGCCACCGAACCCGCCGTTCGACGCCGACCTGACCGCGCGGATCCGGGCGGTCACGCGCCAGGTCGTGCGGGCGGTGGGCTGATGCGGGGGCCGCTGTCGCGGGACACCCGAATCTGCATCTCGCTGTCGGGTCGGCCGAGCAATATCGGTACCCGGTTCCACAACTATCTCTACGATCTTCTCGGCCTCAACTTCGTCTACAAGGCCTGCACCACAACCGATATCGTCGCGGCGATCGGCGGGGTGCGGGCGCTGGGCATCCGCGGCTGCTCGGTGTCGATGCCGTTCAAACAGGACGTGCTGGCGCTCGTCGACGAGGTGGAGCCGTCGGCCGCCGCGATCACCGCGGTGAACACCATCGTCAACGAGGACGGCAGGCTGATCGCGTCCAACACCGATTACCTTGCGGTGCAACGCCTTATCGTCGAACACGGATTGCGGCCGGAACAGTCGGTGCTTATGTACGGCAGCGGCGGGATGGCGGCCGCGGTGGGTGCGGCGTTGCGCGACGCCGGCTTCACCAGCGGCACGGTGCTGGCGCGCAACGCCGAGACGGGCCAGGCGCTGGCCGAACGGCTGGGCTATGACTACACCGCCCGGGAGCGCGGCGCCGACGTGATCGTCAACGTCACCCCGATCGGGATGGCCGGCGGTGCCGAGTCCGGGGACATCCCGTTCGGCGATGCGGTGATCGCCGGCGCGCAGACCGTCTTCGACGTGGTGGCCATGCCGTCGGAGACGCCGCTGATCCGGGCGGCCCGGGCCGCGGACGTCCCGGTGATCACCGGCGCCGAGGTGATCGCGCTGCAGGCCGCCGAGCAGTTCGAGCGCTACACCGGGGTGCGGCCGACGGCGGAGCAGATCGCCGCCGCTTCCGCGCTCTCGCGCGCTTAAACCCAGCGCTCTCGCGCGCTTAAACCCAGCGCTCTCGCGTGCTTAGGGCGTGATCGTGGTCTGCTCGTCGATGACGGAGGTGGCCTCCATCAGCGCGGTCATCTGGTCCTCGCGGCCGTCGGCGTTGAGCTGCAGGACGTACAGCGCGTCCTTGCCCGGGATCACGACCGTCTTCTGGGCGATCGCGCGGCGCTGACCGTTCTTGTTGTACGTGCCGCCGAGCTGGACCGCCTCGAAGCCGGCCAGCTCGGTCTTCTCGCCGTCCTGGGCGCCCTCGTAGCCGGGGAGGTTCTTGATCTCACCGGGGGCGAACTCCAGGATCTTCGCCGGGTCGACGTCGCCGGTCAGCTTCGACACCAGCGCGACGATCGACGGCGGATCCTGTGCCCACTCCTGGTTCTCGGAGACGATCGCGCCGTAGGCCCAGACCGGGGTGGCCGGGCCGGCGTCGCGCCAGCCGGGCGGGTACGGGAGATTGATCGCCGGGGCGCCTTCCTGGCCGCGCTTGACCGGCTCCTCGGCGATCTTGTTGTCGCGGATGTAGTCGACGATCGTGTAATTGGGCTTGGCCTGCTCCGTGGTGTTGGGCGCCGCAGAGGTCTCCGAGCTGGTGGTCTCCTCCGACGCCGACTCCGACTCGTCCGATCCGCAGGCGGTGAGCCCGATGGTCAGAGCCGCCACCGCGGCGATGGCTGAGATTCCGACCCTGATCGAACCGCTCATTGCTGCTCCCCTCCGCTGGCCGCTGCTCGGGGAACGTAGCTCATCGGCCGCGCCGTTGCCAAGCATTTCGCCGCCAAGTTTGCCGAGCTGTTAGAGACTTTGAGGTATGTGACCTAGGCTCGGGTTCGTGATTGCTCCGTCGGGTGATGGCGGGCCGAATGTGGGGGTAGGAATGCGTGTCATCATCCGGTCGGTGTTAGCCGTCGCGGTTGCGCTGGCAAGCGTGGTCGCACTGGCGTTGGCGTGGACGGCGGCCACGGCGGTCCAGTTGGCGGCAACCGCGCTGATCATGGGGGGCTCCGACGATCCGCTCGCACCGCCCAAGAACCAGCCCGACTACATCAATCCGTATCTGAGCAACGCGGTCAACATCTTCATCAACCCGGCCGCGGCGGTGCCGTCCGGCGCCGACGGCGGGCCGATCCAACCGGCCGACGGCGACGTCTACGCCGTCCTCTACCCGGCCGAGTTCTTCCCGGTGTTCGGCAGCGAGACCTTCGGGGCCTCGGTGCGGGAGGGCCGGCAGAACCTCAACGACTGCGCGCGTGGGTCGGTGCAGTGCATCTACAACGACGACCCGGCCATCGATTTCGGTCCGCCCGTCGCACCGCCGGTGCCCGGTGAGGATCTGGTCATCTTCGGTTTCTCGCAGAGCGCGGTGGTGGCGTCGCTGGTCAAGCGCGATCTGATCGAGAACCCCCGCGAGGGTGACGGCGTGACGTCGATGTTCCTGCTGGCCAACCCGATGCGGCCGAACGGCGGCATCCTGGTGCTGGGCCCGCAGGGGGTCACCATCCCGCTGCTGGACATCCCCTTCTACGGCGCCACCCCGACGAACAGTTGCGAGGTCGGCGACTGCATCGCCACCATCGACGTCGCCACCCAGTACGACCCCCTGGGCGGTGACTCGCCGTCGAGCCTGAACATGCTCGCAATCATCAACGCGCTGGTCGGGGCCGCGCTCAACCACGGCAAGACGCAGTACGCGGACTTCGCCGACGCGGTGTACCAGGGCTCCTACGGCGACACCGACTACTACCTGCTCCCGGCGAAGCGGCTGCCGATCCTGACGCCGTTCTCGCTGTTCGTACCGTCGCCGATCCTCACCGCGTTGGACGCCCCGCTGCGCGCCGCGATCGAGGGCGCCTACCACCGCGACATCAACCCGGGCGTCCCGGTCGGGCTGACGTGGACGTCGCTGCTGCCGTTCCACGACCCGGTGCGCACGATCATCAACATCCTGCGGGCGATCCCCGTCGGCCTCGACGACGCGATCGCCGAGCTCACCGGCGACCCCGACTTCCGCCCATTCGGCACCACGCCGGTGACCAGTCCGTACGGCGTCGGCGGTCCCGACCTGCCGCCGCCACCGGAGGACGGCATGGGCTTGATGGCGACGCGCGGGACGTCCGACGACGGCTTCGGGGACGACGACGCCGCTGGAGACGACGACGGTCTGGACGACCTCAAGGACGACCTCAAGGACGAGGAGACCGGCGCCGTCGAGGACCCCGATCCCGTGATCACGGAGACCGGGCTGCCCAAGGTGCGCGGGCCGATCGAGTTCGAGTCGGCTGTCGAGGAGGACGACGATCCCGAGGAGTCCACGACCCCGGTTTCGGGCACGCAGGAACCCGACCCGGAGCCCACCGACACCGAGTCTGACGCCGACGGCGACCCTGCCGGCGAGTGACCGTCAGCGGTCGCAGTTCAGCGACACCGTGATCGACCGGCTGACCACCACGGTGATGTACTGGCGGCGCTTGCCGTTGTCGATCCGGTAGGTGCGGGTGACCTCCTGCGGGTTGCGCACGCTGGTCACGATGCACTCGCTGATCGGGGCGCTGCCGACCCGGTCGATCACCACGTCGTAGCCGGTGGCCTCGAGTTCGCTGATGATCCGCAGCGCGCCACCGGGCTGTACCGGTTGCGCGGCGGCGGCCCCGACGGGCGCCAGAATCGCGCCCACCGCCACTGCGGTTGCTGTCACACTTCGGAGAGCACGCATGACAGCCTCCGTCCGTCGGAAGAGATGCCGATACCTGTTCATCGCCGCAGCCGGCTGAAATGTTCCGTCGTGGCGGTGGCGGCCGGATTCGTTGTCGCGTGCGGTGCCCCGCAGCAGCCGGCGCCGGCGTCGTCGCCCGAGCCGGCGGTGATCAACCCGGCGCGCATCGACCGGGTGCGCGCCGAACTGCCCGCCGGTTACGAGGTCACGCCGCTGACCGGTCCGGTGGCGCCGGTGACGGCCTGGGGCTACGGGCCGTCGTGGCGGGTCGACCCGCCGGGGTGCGCGCCGCTGGCCGACCCGGCGGGGGCGGCGCCCGCGCACGGCTGGTCGGCGTCGGGGCCCGGCGGCATCGTCTACGCGGTCGTTGCGGCGGCCCCGGGCACCGTCGATTCCGCCGTTCTCGGCGAGTGCGGACACTTCCGCGTCGACGGCGGGCGCACCACCGGCAGCGTCGACCTCACGCCCGCCGCTCCCCTTGAGTCCGCGGACACCGTGGCGATGGCCACCGCGAGCACCACGGTCGTCGAGGGCGGCACCGAGACCCGCTCGCGCGCCGACACGGTGCTCGCCTACCTCGGCGACAACGTCGCGTTCGTCGTCGCCGTCACCGATCCCGGGGCGCCGCACCCGCAGCTGGACGCCGGGTTCGCCGCGTCACTTCTTCGGAAGACGGTGGCGGCGCTGCGGGGTTGACCGGTCGGGGACCGGTAAGTTGTGCGGCGATGTCGACTCTTGTGCGGATGTGTGCGGTCGCGGGTGCCGTGGTGTTGTCGGCGTGTTCGCAGACGGCGCAGGAGCCCACCGCGGATATCGCCCGGGTGAAGGAGCTGCGGTCGTCGTTCGGGCCCGAGTTCACGGTCACCGACATCGGTCCGGCGGCCATCGACCCGAAGGTGCTCGGCCAGCAGGGCACCCCGGCGGGGATGACGTTCGAACCGGCCGAGTGCGCCGAACTCGCCGAGCAGAAGATGATTCCCGAGGGCGCCAAGGGCAACATGGCCGCCACCACCGCCGAGGGGGAGGGCAACCGGTTCATCGTGATCGCCGTGGAGACCTCGGAGGCCGCGCAGGTCAAGCCGCCCGCCGAGAACTGCCGCAAGGTCGGCTTCGCCGGTGGCGGGCTGCGGGGCCTGGTCGAGGAGGTCGAGGCGCCGCCGATCGAGGAGGTGACGACGTTCGGCACGCACCGGGTGGTGCAGACGACGCTGAACGGCCAGCAGCGCACCGGCGAGCTGTACAACTACCTCGCGGTGTTCGGCAACTACCTGGTGATCGTGACGGCGAATCCGCTTGTGGAGCCCGGGAAACCGGTCGCGAAGGTCGACACCGAGCGCGCCCGGGCGCTTCTGGTTGAGGCGGTGCAGGCGGTGCGCGACTAACGCACGTCGTGCGGCCGGAACTGGATGCTGATCCGGGGGCCGACCGGCCGGGCGGTCTTCGGGATGGCGTGCTCCCAGGTGCGCTGGCAGGAACCGCCCATCACCAGCAGGTCGCCGTGGGCGTGACGCAGCCGCAGCGACTTGCCGCCGCCGCGCGGGCGTAACGCGAAAGTCCTTGTGGCGCCGAGCCCGACGATCGCGACCATGGTGTCCTCGGTGCTGCTGCGGCCGATGGTGTCGCCGTGCCAGGCGACGCTGTCGTTGCCGTCGCGGTACAGGCACAGGCCCGCGGTGGTGAACGGTTCGCCGAGTTCGCCTGCGTAGGCGTCGTTGAGGCGGCGGCGGATCTGCTTGAGCCGCGGGTGCGGGGCGGGCTCGTTGACCAGGTCGTGGAAGCTGACCAGCCGCGGCACGTCGACGACCCGTTCGTACATGGGCCGGCGTTCGGCGCGCCAGGGGATGGCCTCAAGCAGTTCGAGGAACAGGCTGTCGGCGTCGTCGAGCCAGCCGGACCGGAAGTCGATCCAGGCACCGTTGCCGAGGTGGCGGCGTTCGGCGTGCTCGAACAGCGAGCTCTGCAGAGCCAGCTCCATGCGCGCGAGTTTATCGCACAGACGTTCGATCAGGTCAGAGGCGGACCGCGCCGGGGCCTTCCTCGGCGAGCATGTCGCCGGGGTTGGTCAGCGCGCAGGTCTTCAGGCTCAGGCAGCCGCAGCCGATGCAACCGGTGAGATTGTCGCGCAGACGTTGCAGGTGCAGGATCCGGTCGTCGAGGTCCTGGCGCCAGCCGGCCGACAGCCGGGCCCAGTCCTTGCTGGTCGGGACGCGGTCGGTGGGCAGGGTGGCCAGCGCCTCGCGGATGCGGGCCAGCGGGATGCCCAGGCGTTGCGACATCCGGATGAACGCGACCCGTCGCAGGGTTTCGCGGGCGTAGCGGCGCTGGTTGCCGGTCGTGCGGCGGCTCTGGATGAGGCCCTCGCGTTCGTAGAAGTGCAGTGCGGAGACGGCGACGCCGCTGCGGCGCGCCATTTCGCCGGGAGTCAGTTCATGAATCAACTCCATAACATCAACCATAGTTGAGGTGGGTTTGCGGGTTACGGTGCTACATGTGACGTTCGGCTGCGACTCCGAGGTGGGCACGCTGCGGGCGGTCATCCTGCACCGGCCGGGGGCCGAGTTGCAGCGGTTGACGCCGCGCAACAACGACAAGCTGCTGTTCGACGGGCTGCCGTGGGTGGCCAAGGCGCAACGCGAACACGACGCGTTCGCCGACCTGCTGCGCTCCCGCGGTGTCGAGGTGCTGCTGCTGGCCGATCTGCTGACCGAGGCGCTGTCGCACAGCGGGGCGGCGCGGATGCACGGAATCTCGGCGGCGGTCGATCCGCGGCGGCTGGGTCTGCCGCTGGCCCAGGAGTTGTCGGCGTATCTGCGGACGCTGGAGCCGGCGGCGCTGGCCCGGGTGCTGATGGCGGGTCTGACGTTCAACGAACTGCCGGTCTCCGGCGGGGAACTCGGGCTGGTCCGGCGGATGCATCACGGCGGGGACTTCGTGATCGACCCGCTGCCCAATCTGTTGTTCACCCGCGACTCGTCGTTCTGGATCGGCCCGCGGGTGGCGATCACCTCGCTGGCATTGCCTGCTCGGGTGCGCGAGACGTCGCTGACCGACGTGATCTACGCGCACCATCCGCGGTTCCTCGGCGTGCGGCGGGCCTACGAGTCGCGGTCGGCGCCGGTGGAGGGCGGCGACGTGCTGCTGCTCGCGCCGGGTGTGGTGGCCGTCGGGGTGGGGGAGCGGACCACGCCCGCCGGCGCGGAAGCGTTGGCGCGCAGCCTGTTCGACGACGACCTGGCGCACACGGTGCTGGCGGTGCCGATCGCGCAGGAGCGGGCGCAGATGCACCTCGACACGGTGTGCACGATGGTCGACGTCGACGCCGTGGTGATGTACCCGAACGTGGTGGATTCGTTGTCGGCGTTCACGATTCACCGCGACGGGTCCGGTGGTGTACGGATCGATGAGGCCCGGCCGTTCGTGGAGGCCGCCGCCGACGCGATGGGCATCGAACGGCTGCGGGTGATCGCGACGGGTCTGGACCCGGTGGTCGCCGAACGTGAACAGTGGGACGACGGCAACAACACGCTGGCGCTGGCGCCCGGTGTCGTCGTCGCCTATGAGCGCAACACCGAAACCAATGCGCGCCTGAGCGATGCGGGTATCGAGGTGTTGCCGATCGAGGCGTCGGAGCTGGGCACCGGTCGCGGCGGCCCGCGCTGTATGTCGTGCCCCGCCGCCCGCGACAGCCTGGCCCCTGCCGCGCCGAAATAGCATTCCTAGTGCTCAGTTTGCGTGCTCGTTTTTGCGTCCAGGGCTGTTGATTCCGGTTATCCACAGCCCTGTGTGCAGAAATGGCCTCTCGACGGCTGATTTGTCGGCGCACCGACCCAGCATCACGGCATGGACGGTGTGTTTATCGGCAGCAAGGCGCTGGCCGGCGGCGGGCTCACCCGCGCAAGCCTGCGATGGAATTACCGCGCGCTCTTTCCGGACGTCTATCAGTCGAAACTCGTCGTCCCCACGCTCCGGGACCGCATCGAAGGCGCGTTCCTCTGGGCGCGGGGCGACGGCATCATCAGCGGACGGGCGGCCGCGGCTGTCCACGGTGCGCGGTGGGTCGACGCGAACACTCCCATCGAGATGTTGTGGCGTAACGGGCGTCCGCCCGACGGGATCGTGGTGCGCAATGAGCGGATCGACGCAGACGACATCCAGTTGGTCAACGGGTTGCTTGTGACGTCGCCGCTTCGCACGGCGTTCGACCTGGCCCGGCACCTGCCGCGGGATCTGGCCGTCAAACATCTCGATGCACTCGCCAACGCCACCGGTGTGACCGCCGAGGAAGTGCTCGCACTGCAGGACCGCTATCCGCGCGCCCGTGGGCTACCTCGCGCCCGAATCGCGCTGCCGCTCATGGACGGTGGCGCCCAGTCCCCGCAGGAGACACGGATCCGCCTGATCCTCATCGACGACGGCCTGCCCGCACCGAGAACGCAGGTCCTCGTCACCGACGGGTATCAGGAGGCGTACCTCGACATGGCCTACGAGGAACCGATGGTCGGCTTCGACTACGAGGGCATCCACCACAGCGAGGATCGCCGGCAGTACGTCCATGACATCGGTCGAACGGAACTGGTCGAGGGCCGCGGATGGATCGACATCCGGGTCGTCGCGGAGCACAGTCGAGGCTTCATCCTGTACCGCGCCTACCAGGCGTTCGCTCGCCGCGGATGGACGCCGCCGCGAAGATTGCACTGAGGGCTGTCGAACCGCTCAGGTCACAACCCTGAGCGCAGAAACGAGCCGCCGACGACGAGCCGCCCCGACGGCGCAACGAGCCGCCCGCGACGCCCTCCGCGCGCGCTAGCTTTCGCGCTGGCAGTCAAGGGTGAGGTTGGGCGTGGTTGATCGGCCGGGCGGGAGGCCCGGCTTTAGGCGCGATGAACAGGGCGTACGTGAGTGGTTGGTGGGCCGTCGTGTTCCGGCAGGCTGATTAGTCGCCGTGTGCGGCAGGCTTTCGTGTGCGCCGTGATGGCGGCCCAGGGGCGAGCGGGCGGCAAGCTAGGTTGCGCCGTCGAGCGGCATAGCCCTCAAGGCCGTCACCGTTCGCCGCTGAGCCTTCCT
>Ga0180215_1000596_pt1 | contig 44461 bp, 70 predicted proteins | sample eDN3rd37CBELigBY_FD_128871 | JGI IMG/M metagenome (GOLD analysis project Ga0180215, IMG submission 128871) | Enriched backyard soil microbial communities from Emeryville, California, USA - eDNA 3rd pass 37_C BE-Lig BY (version 2) (version 2) | ecosystem: Environmental > Terrestrial > Soil >...
CCTGAGGCGTTGCGCCGCCGCCCGTGCGCGGATACAGGTCGAGGATCGCTTGGCGCACGTTGCCGTCCTTGGCCTTGGCCGTGCCGCACAGATGCATCTTCACGTCCTTGCGGTAGACCATTTCCGCCTTCCCGCCCCACGCCTGGACGAACCGACCAATCCAGACGCAGGTTTCGAAGACTTCGCGGCCCACCGGCATGCCGTAGCTGGCGATCATCTCAACCGCGAGCGTCGACGCGCCGCGCGCCAGGACTTTCTCCAGCATCAGCGCGTTGGGCGCAACGCCGGACCCGAGAACCCGATCGCCCAACAGCAAACACCAGCCGGTCTGGTCCGTTCCCGGATCGAGCGCCAGAATTCCTCGGTCCGGCGGAACCGCCACCCGCCGCCGAGCGTATCGCTCGGGCTCGCAGACGAGGCACCCGTCGCAGCCCCGTGCCACGCACTGAAAACGCGTGCGGTCGATTCCCGCCAACGGATCCAACGCAATCTCCGCCTGTGCGGCATTCAGGTCCAATTCGGTCATGCGAGGGCTCCAATCATGTCCAGGGGCTGGCGACGCTTGTCGCCGGTGAATTGCAGGCTGTCGGCGTGGCGCCAGAGCTGGATCCGCCCCTCCCACTCGCCGTGTCGGTTCTTGTCGCAGATCAGCAACGTGTCAGGGGCGTCGTGCGTGTCGGCGGAGACTTCGCCGTCCTTGCGCAGCTCAGCCTCGGCGATCCGCTCCTTTTTCTTGTTCCGCCAGACGGTCAGCATCTGGTCGACCTGGTCGACGATGGCCCCGGAGCCCTTGGCCGAGAACTTGCCCGGCACCTGGTCCTCGTTCTCACCCTTCTTGGCGTGGTGGACCAGGTGGATGTGCATCCGCAGGTCGCGCGCCAGGGTGCAGAGCATGTCCACGAAGTCCTTCTGACCGTTGTAGTCGTCCTCGCCGCGCACGCACTTCATCAGGCTGTCGATCACCATGTGGCGCACCTTCAGGCGGTCAGCGCAGTACCGGATCACGGCGTACAGCATGGCCGGCGTCACGGTGCCCTGCTGGTCGTACAGCCACAGCCGTTCCCGGGACCAGTCGATCAGACGGTCCACGGCCTGCACGCTGGGGCGAGCGTTCATCGCGGTCTGCCGCAGCATGCGCTTCAGCGTCGCCTGCGGCTTCATTTCGAACGAGGCGATGCACACCCGTTCCCCCTGGGTCGCAAAGCCGATGCAGGCCTGGCCCAGCAGCTCGCTCTTGCCGTGGCCGTTGATGCCCTGCCACAGCGTCACCTCGCCCATTCGAAAGCGCAGCAAATCGTGCGTTTTGGACCACGGCAGCTTGGCGCCGGTGACCTGGTCCCCGTGCTCAACGGTGCGGACCAGGTCGTCGCGCCATGCCTCCGCGGCCAGCACCTTGGCCTGGGGTTCGGCTTCGGCCATGTAGGCCTGGAAGTCGACGTCGTTGGAACTGATGATCTGGCTCATACCCGCAGCTCCCGCAGGCCAGTGGCCGGATCCCACAGCAGGATCCCCCACTCACCCGATGCGATCGCTTTGGCGGGCGAGAAGTCGCGGACACGGCGCAGCAGCTGCATGGCGCGGGCCCGGGTCGGCGACACGATGTGCACGACCAACCCGACGACGACCCGCAGGTCCAGCGCCGCGGCGTTCTCGTCGTCGTGGATGTGGATGTCCGGGAACCCTACCCAGCGCCCGTTCGTCATCTGCCCGAGCTGGGCTTCCGGGTGGGTGAAGCGCCCGCAGGGTTGTTCGGCAGTCAGGCAAGTCAGCCAGACGTCGGTGGGCCGGTAGCCGGCCATGCGGGCCGCGATGAGGGTCTGGTGTCCGATCACACCGCGCCCTCCCACGGCTGGGCGCCGCCCTCGCCACCGAACAGGCCGGGCATCGGAGGCATGTCATCCTCCCAGCGTCGGCCGTTCAGGTACGTGGCCGGAGCAGGCTCGTAACCGCGTTTCCACTGCTCGGACTCGCACATCGCCTCGACGTGCTTGACGATTTCGTCCGCCAGGGTCTCCAGCCCGTGCCGTTTCCAGCGTTTGCAGCAGTCGGCCTTGTCGACCTTTCGCGGAGACTTCGGCCAAGCAGCCCAGAATCGGATGAAACCGGGTGGCACGTCGGCGCCAGCCGACAGGGGGTTTTCTTTTTTCCTTTCCTTATCCTCTCCACTCCACTCCGGGGGTGAGGACTCGACGATCACTCGGCGAGGGGGTGTTTCATCATCGGGCTTATAGGGTGGGTGCTTGTACGTCGGACGGTCGATTTTTTGGTGATGCCAACCCGTTACGTGCAGGAAGTCCTTGTTTTCAAAGGAGTAATAGACAATCAGGCCATTCGACGACAACTCGTCGAGCAGTTCCTGAATGCTCGACGACAAGATATCGTCTCCAGGGAACACGTTGGCCTTGATCGTCTTCGCACTGGCCACGTAGTTGCCTGCGTCGTCGCAGAAATTCCACAGGCCGATGAACAGTAGGCGAGCAATCGGCGAGCAGTTCATGACCTGTTCGCTGGTCCAGAATTCGGGTTTGATAGATCGGATGCGGGCCATTACACGGCCTCCTTGAACTTGTCGCTGTTGGCGGCCATCTTCTCGGCGCGAACGGACTCCCAGCGCGTGTATGCCCAGTCCCAGGTGGCGCGCTTGACCTCGCGGTCAATGTGAGCGGTGTTGAGCTTCGCCATGGGGTGGTGTTCACGACCCTGCCTTACGCCGACTGCGCGGCCCTTGCGCGCCATGTCCGTCTGGTTCTCTGCGGGTGTGCCCAGGAACAAGTGCGCGGGGTTCACGCATGAAGGGGTGTCGCAGGAATGGCACACGTACATACCCGCTGGAATCTCGCCGACGAGCAAGCGGAACGAAGCGCAATGGGCGCCGACAACCTTTCCGCCAAGATAGAAATTGCCGTAGCCGGTGGCCTTTTTGGCACCCCTCCATTGCCAGCAGCCCTCGGTGCGCACTACCTTCGCCAGGAATCTTTCGAGGGGAGTCATCAGCGCACCCATCCCGGAATCTCGTCGGGCCCGGACCAGCGCACGCCGCGCTCAGAACCGAAGGCGTCGATCAGGTCGATCAGCTCGCCCATCTTGCGCTGGCTCATCCCGCTGGTGCTCTCCCCCAGCATGACGAAGCCACCGCGCAGGCCCGCGGCAATGCGCTGCTCCTGGTTCAGGCTGGCGGTGAAGATGTCCTTCCAGGCCTCGGGGGATAGCTGCTCTTCCACGCCGTTGACCGGCCAGCGCAACTGGCGCGCCACGTCATTCAGCATGGCCCACATCTTCGCGTTGAGAGACAGCTTGCGCGTGGGCTCAGCCGGCGGCAGGAAGAAGAAGCCATCCGGCGCCGCGTCGATCGCCTGGTGCGCGCGCTGGCGCGTGCGGGAGTTCAGCGGATACCGCATTCTTACCTCGTCCCGCACTCGCCCATGCCGGCACGTGCGCAGTGGCAATTTGCCCCGATCTTGGCTCCGTAGGCCAGGAAGTCCATGTAATCAGGGCTGGTAACCACCATGCCCAGGACCTCGATCGCAGCGTCGATCTTGTCGATCGTCAGCCCCATCTGGCCAGAAAGAAAGCGGCTGACCTGGCTGTCGTCCCAGCCAAGCCGGTCACGGGCCTTCGCGCGCGTCGACGGGTCAGTCAGCGCTTGGCGAAAAGCCCGCTCCATCGAGGGCTTTTGCATGTGGAAATGCACCGGTGCAGGCGCGTTCATGGTCGTTCAACCTTCTGAAAAAAGAGCTGCGTGCGGTTGCACGCGGGGCCGCGCAAACTGGCGGCATCGATACAACGGAGTCGCGAAATGACCGAAACCGAGAAACTGCTTGCTGCCGCCCAGGAAATCGCCAGGCGTGCCTTCGATGACCCGTCGGAAAAGACGGTCATGGACCTTTTCGACGAGCTGCGCGCAGAGCGCGACCGCCGGGCCTGGGAAGGCTCCGACGCCGCAGGCGCGACGGTGCACTGAGCCATGGCCAGCATCGAACTGGGCGGCCATCCCCAATCGGATACGATGGAATTTCCACATATCAACCGTTTCCGAAAGGGGATTGACCATGAGCGACACGATTTCCCTGTCCTGCGCGAAGTGCGGCAGCACAGAATTCAGATATCCGGACGGTATCCAGGCAAACCTGCAGGACGACGACACGATCACCTGCAACGGGTGTGGCGCAGAAGGCAAATACGGAGCCATCATGGAAAGCGCGAAGAAGCAGGCCATGGATCAGATCAAGACCAGCCTCGGGAAACTGTTCAAGTAGTCGCCCGATCATTCGCTCGAGGGCGGCCGACGCTAATGCAGTGTCGGCCTGTAGGGTCAAAATCTGGTCTGACATCAAGCCGCCTCCTGCCGCTCGGCCAGCTCGGGCCAGACGCGGGACCAGTCGCCGGGACGCAGATCACGGCGGCTTACTTCGCCGCCGGTGGCCCGCTCTATCGCTGCGCAATGCTCGACCGGAACAGGTCGGCGGCCCGTGCGCCACTGATAGACGAGTGCCGGGGACACTCCGACCTCGCGCGCCAGCGCTGCAGCACTGGTGGCGTCTTCCCGGTTGAGATATCGATTCAGGTCCATGGCCCAAACTATAGCGTTGCTACAGTTCAAACACAAGCCATGCTACAGAATAAATTGAATAGCATCGCTATATGAGAATTTGGACCATCGAGGAAGAAGCGGCAGCGCTGCGCGAACGCTTTCAGGGCGTAAACCGCGCCGCGTTCGCACGCGACCATGAGGTCAAGGGTGGGCAGGCGATGATCTACCAGCACATTACCGGCCGCCGCCCTATCAGCATTGAGGCTGCCATGGCCTACGCGGCCGGCTTCAATTGCAAGCTCGAGGAAATCAGCCCACGCCTTGCTCTGGAGGCACAAAAAGCGGCCGCGCTGTCGTCTGAGACGATCGCGCCTCAAGTCTCCGAATCCTCCGTCTGGCCCTTCCCCTCCATCTCCGAAGCGGACGTGCGCGCCCTCTCCCCTGGCCAGCTTGGGCAGTTGGAAGGTGCCATCGCCCTGGCGATAGGACAGCTTCGACTCGGCGTGGATGTTGCTCCGGCCCAACGCGCCGCCGCGCCGGCTCCGCGATCCGGCGGCTTGGTCGACATCGACGCCGCGGCGGATGAGTTCCCGATGCGCATTGGCGGCGTCCCGGCGCCGTGGGAGCCCGGCGGCACGACTACCAGGCAGATGGAACGCCATAGCCAGGGCCTGCGCATCAGCCAGGCGGTCAATGTCGGGCACGTCGAAGACTCGGGCTACTCCGCGAACGACCACGAATTCATTCCCATCCCCGAGCTGGACGTGCGCCTAGCGGCGGGCAAGCTCGGCATAGAGAACTATCAGGAGACAGAAATTGGCCAGATTCTGCTCCGCCGATCATTCCTCGAGTCATTCAAGCGGCCGATCAAGCGCATGCGCATCTGCTATGGCAATGGTCCTAGCATGGAGCCCGTCATCCGCCATCGGAACCCGATGCTTGTCGATGTCCACCCGGTCTCGCTGGATGAAGTCCAACCGCGTTTCGTCTATGCCATCAATCGGGGCGGAAAGATGATCGTGAAATGCCTGGAGCGCTGGAAGGATGGGCGGTGGATGGCCATTTCAACCAATCCTGCCCCAGAGCATCATCCGTTCCCCCTGGCTACCGATGACGGAGGCGAGGTACGCATCATAGGCACCGTGCTGTGGTCCCCCTACGACCTGCGCAATGGAGTGGATGAGCGACTGTTGCAAGGCTGGCATCAGGCCTCGGGATGGTGAGGCGAGTACGAATGCCGGTGCGGGTGCTTGGGCGCCCCGTTTGGGCTGGGGTTCGCCTAGCTTAAATGTTGCTCGGCCTGATTGCGGCGTACGCGCCTTTTCAAGACCCTTTGATCTGAGTGTGACGAAATGCGAATTCTTGGTCTTAGTGCATCAATCCTTGCCATCGTGGCGCTGAATGGATGCGCCCAACGCCCGCCCACGCAATCGCTTGCGCCGCCTCAGCCAACACCGACATGCTCTTCGGAAGTGAGCTGTGCGCAAAAATGGGCTGATGCGCGAGAGGCCATCCAGTCGGTAGTCGGAATGCGGCTTCGCACCACCACCGACACCTACCTGGAAACCTACGTTAGAAACCGGATGCCGTTTCTCGTAGGGAAGGTCGAGAAGGTGCCCTTGGGCGGCACTAAGTACGAAATTAGAGGGCGTGTTGAATGCGCCGATCGCAATCCTTCGTTGTGCGGGAACCTGCCTTATACGGGAACGAACGCCTTCAACGCGATAGTCGGGACAGAATAATTTGCCCAAGAAAAGGCGGCCGCTGGGTGGTCCGGTCATTCAACGAACGCTACCAGGACGTCCCGCTGGAGAACGGCGCGCCGGTCCGAGTGCTTGGGCGTGTAGTGTGGGCTGGAGTGCGGCTGGCGTGAGGGATGGTGAGGCGGGGCGGTAGGGGCCTACGTAGAACCGCTATAAGATTCACGAAATGGATTGCCCTACGAGGCGCAACTCTCCCGACACATAAAATATTGAAGGAGTAACCCTTGAGTCTCTCTAGCGAAATACGCCGCCTCGAAAACAAATGGAGGACCGGGCAATCTTGGCCGAAGCGTCTCGAGTGGCTTGAAATTACCGGCATACGAGGCTGGCAAGGTCAACGCATCGATTTCCAATTTCCCATAGTGGCAATTGTTGGGGAAAACGGATCTGGGAAAAGTACAGCGCTTCAGGCTGCGGCATCAATCTATCAGTCTCAAGATGATGATCGCTTCGCATCAGAATTCTTTCCGGACACTCCTTTTGAGCGGGTTCATGGGGCAATCATCAGATTTTCATACAGAGAGGGCAACCAGTCACAGACAAAGACTGTCCGCAAGCCTTCTGACCGATGGCGTGGCAACCCGGAACGCCCAAAACGTGAGCTACGTTACGTAGACTTAAGTCGGATTCAGCCCGTCGGCGCTCGCGTTGGGTACGTAAAACTTCTTAAGTCTAACGTCGCCGAGGGCGATCACACTGCGTTCGACGATGACAAACTCGCCCGATTCTCAGAAATCATGGGGCGCCAATACGCGGCAGCCGGCCTGTCGTTAACCGACGCCGATCAGCGGCGAGCCGTACCAGTGCTTCAGAATTCCACAGCGCGCTATTCGGGCTTTCATCAAGGTACGGGAGAAATCGCAGCAGCAGAGTTATTGGCAGTTGAGTTCCCGAAGTACGGACTGGTCCTAATCGATGAAATTGAAACCTCTTTGCATCCAAGAGCGCAGCGACGGCTGATAAGAGACTTGGCTCGCATCGCAAGAGAACAAGAGCTGCAGATCATAGTTACCACTCATTCACCTTACATTCTCGATGAACTACCGCCAGAAGGGCGTATTTACATCATGAATGGCGTGGAAGGTAAGACTGTTGTCACCGGCGTAAGCCCAGAGTTCGCTATGACAAGAATGGACGAGGAACAGCACCCGGAGGCTGATGTTTATGTCGAAGATAACCGGGCTTCTGCCCTCGTCGCAGAGGCACTTGTCAGGGTTGATGGGGCGCTTAGAAGTCGGACCAAGATCAGTGCTTTCGGCAGTGCGTCTGTTGGAAACGCACTCGGGCAGATGGTCGCTGCAACGCGCTTCCCTCGCCCTAGCGTCGTTTTCCTCGACGGAGACCAAGCCAGGGCACCGGGCTGCCATGTGCTGCCCGGTGGAGACGCGCCTGAAATCGTGCTCTTCAATTCCCTGCAACAGATAAATTGGCGTGACGTCGCGCAGCACATTGGCCGCGGGCCTGCAGATACAATTGATGCGCTGAATGAGGCCATGGCGGCTCAGGATCATCATCATTGGCCGCGAATTGCTGCGGATCGCCTTTTCGTTGGAAGCGACCAATTGTGGCAAGCAATTTGCGTGGCATGGGTCGCACACTGCGCTACAGCGGAACAATTGGAAGAGATTGCAACGCCAATACGCGACATCCTTCCCTAATGTGAACCGGCCTAACCCGGCTCTGGAGCGAGTCTAGAGCCGGGTTAGGCCGGCTTCCTTTCTGATCCAGCCGCCTCCGGGCGGCTTTTTGTTGCCCTGCCCGCCTCGAGCGGGCTTTTTTGCGTCGGTTACAAAAATTCTGTAGCGTTGCTATTGCATTGAATCTGTAGCGTTGCTATATTTCTCCCAACGCCTCACCGAGGCAACGCCCGCCACCCGGCGGGATGGAAAAAGGGAGAAAGAAATGTTCGCCGTCATTGAAACCAACAACGCAAGCCACATCGCCATCCACATCCCCAAGGAAGGCGCCGACAAGTCGCTGCCCGCGCTGGCGGCGATGCTGGAACACAACGCTACCTTCATCAATAAGGGCTGGCGTGAGATCAACGTGGTCAAGCCCAGCATGCACATCATCCTGGGCGACAAGTTCGACACCGAGTCCGACGATGCCGGCGAACTGCTGATTCAGGCCTGCGCCGACGTGGTCAGCGACGACTTTGTGATCGCCACGCCCGAAGTCTTCGTCAGCAATAAGACGGCGATTGCCAAGAAGCAAGAAGAGATCGACCGCCTGCGCTCCGAGCTTCAGAGCGTCAAGTTCCAGCTCGATGCCGCCAACGCGCGGATCACGGAGCTGCAGGCGCCCGACTGCGAAGAAGCCTGACCGCATCCTGCGCGACGGGACAGGAGACACCATGCTTCCCCTCACCTACCCCACCGAGTGCGGCACGTCCGCGGTTGTGCGTCCGCTGACCGACGCCGAGCGGCTGGCCGAGCTGCGCCGCGATCTGGATGCCGACTTGCACTACGCCCTGGTGGCGCAGCGCTACGTGCGCTGGCCCTATGGCGAACCGGAGCTGGCCGCCGAAGCGTTGTATGCGGCCACCATCGGCGCCCCTGACGCCCAAACCGACGCCGAAGCCGCGTTCTCCCTGGTTGTCCGTGCCGCGGCGCGCGGCGAGTCCGCGGTGTCGGTCGGCACGCTGTTTGTCGAGTGGACCAAGCTGGCCCGCGCCCGGCTGCTGGACACGCTGGTCGAGCTGACCGAGGACGGCCAGCGCATCACCTTCGGGAGCCGGCAATGAATGCGTACCTGATCCTGTGGTCGCTGTCGCTGGTTGCGCTGGTGGCCGGAGACGAGTTCTTTTACCGCCGCTTCCGTCGCGGCATGGGGAGCGAGGAATGACGACGAAATACACGCCTGGGCCATGGGGGGTCCGCTACGACTACGTGGTGCAGGCTGCCTCGTTCGATGATGGCCGTCTCGTTCCGGTCGCTCAGCCCTACGGCGTGAACAGCGACGGAACCGACCTGTTCGCCAACGCCCGCCTGATCGCCACCGCGCCGGAGCTGCTGGAGGCGCTGGAAGCCGAGCAAGAATGGCGCGCCCGCGAAGAGGCTGGCGCTCTCGATCCCGAATGGGACTACGACACGATGGTGGCTTCCAGGCGTCGCGCCGCCATCGCCAAGGCCAAGGGAGAGCAGCAATGAGCATGATCAACGACGGCGGCCCGGCGTTTCCCGGGCCCGATCAAACTGAATGCACGGTCGATATTCACGAGGGCATGACCCTGCGCGACTACTTCGCAGCCAGGGCCATGCTCGGAATTATTACCGGCGACAGCCCGTGGCGGTCAGCAAAATACACGCCTGACAATCGCCTGACGAACGTCGAGAACGACGCAAAGCTCGCCTACCGGTACGCCGACGCCATGCTGGCCGCCCGAGGTGCCCAATGATCCGCCGCCTCCTGCGCGACCGCGACAACCTCGTCGCCGCGTTCACCGTCGCCGCCGTGCTGACTGCCCTGGTCTTCGGCTACGGAGAAGTCCAGCAGCGCGACGAATCCACCCTCACCGCCTGCGAAGGCTGCGGCAAGACCGCCTATGCGGCGAAGTCGCCATGAAAGCCGAGGACGCCTACCCGCCGGGTACGCCCGACCAATTCCTGCGAGCCCACCGCGGCCGCGCCGTAGCAATCGTAGAAGCCGACCAATCGGGAGCAATCAATGAGCACCGTAACCATGATTCTCGGGCAGTCCGGTACCGGAAAGTCCACAAGCCTACGCAACCTCGACCCGTCGCAAACCCTGCTGATCCAGGCCATCAAGAAGCCCCTGCCGTTCAAGAGCGGTAACTGGAAGCCGGTCAACAAAGAGAACCCGGCCGGCAGCATCTTCGTCTGCGACTCGGCGGCCACCATCGTCGGCGCCATGAAGCGCACGAAGCGTCCGATCATCGTGATCGACGACTTCCAGTACGTCATGGCCAACGAGTTCATGCGCCGCAGCGCCGAAAAGGGCTTCGACAAGTTCACCGAAATCGGCCGCAACGCCTGGGACATTTTGGCCGAGGCTGCGCGCTTGCCCGATGAGGTTCGCGTCTACGTCCTCTCCCACGTCGAGACCACCGACGACGGGCGCACCAAGATCAAGACCATCGGCCGGATGCTGGACGAAAAGATCACGCTCGAGGGCATGGTTTCCATCGTGCTCAAAACCGTGGTGCAGGACGGCCAGCACTTCTTCGCCACCCGCAACAACGGAAGCGACACCGTCAAGACCCCCATGGGCATGTTCGACGCCGACCTCATCGAGAACGACCTGGCCGCCGTGGACACCGCCATCTACCAGTACTACGGCCTCACCGAAGCCGCCTAACCCAGGAGCAAGCATGTACGCACTCGCGGAAGGTCTTTCTTACGACCCGGTCACAGGAATTCTGACTTGGGAAAAATCGCCTTCGGCGAATGTGACGCCTGGTCAGAACGCTGGCTCGTTTGATGGTCGTGGCTACCGCGTAGTGAGTGTTGGCGGTAAACGCTGGAGCGCCCACCGTTTAATTTGGACGATGGTCAACGGACCTATCCCATCCGGATACGACGTAGACCATATCAACGGCGACCGTCAAGACAACCGCCTCGAAAACCTGCGCCTTTTGACAAGGGCAGAGAACAACCAAAACACGCGGTCGGCGCGGCGCGACAGCAAGAGCGGCCTGCAAGGCGTAACGATCCATCGCCGCAGCGGGCTTTTCAACGCTCGCATCAAGCTCAATGGAATCAGTCAATCACTCGGCTATTTCACAACTGCCGCCGAAGCGCACGAAGCATACGTGCAGCGCAAGCGCGAAATTCACCCCGCAAGCACCATATAACCAGGAAGACCACCATGTATCAATTGGACCCCGCGGCCGCAAAGGCGGCCGAATCCACCGGTAGCCGTATCGCCGAGAAAGGCAAGTACAAGGGCAAATTCACGCGCGCCCAGCATGTCGTGTCCGAAAAAGGCACGTTCGGTATCGACTTCGACTTCGTTGCCGATGGCGGCCAGAAGGCCCGCTTCGCCATCTACACGCAGCGCGAGGATGGCACCCAGGTCTACGGCTTCAAGCAGCTCTCTGCCCTGATGGCTTGCCTGTCGCTGCGCACCCTCGCCGAGCCGAAGGACACGCCTGCCAAGGTGTACGACTTCGACCAGCAGCGCGAGTTGGATACCGTCGTCCCGCAGTTCACCGAGCTGCTGGGCAAGCCTGTCGGCCTGCTCTTCACCATGGAAGAGTATCGGCCGGGCAAGTGGCGCCCCAATCTGGCCGGCGTATTCCAGGCCAACACCGAGTTGGTCGCGTCCGAGATCCTGGAACGCAAGACCCAGCCGCTGCAGCTCGCCAAGATGGTCCAGGCGCTGCGCGACAAGCCGCTGCGCACCGGCGGCGGCTCCCTGGAAGACGGCAACCGTGCCGCGGCAGCAGCCGGCGCGTCGGCCCTCGACGATGACATTCCTTTCGCCCAGGCCTTTGGCCGCAAGGCGCACTACTTCTGAGGCCAGCCATGAACATGCCCCTCTACGCGCTCACCCAGGAATACCGCGCGCTCGCCGTGCGCCTGGCCGAAGGCGACTTCGACGAGAAGGCCGTCGCCGACACCATGGAAGCCAGCGGCCTGCCTGAGCAGATCGGCGACAAGGCCCAGGGCTGCGAGATGGTCGCCCGCACCTTCGAGGCAGACATCCCCGCGATCGACGCCGAGATCAAGCGCCTGCAGGAACTGAAGAAGGCGCGCCAAGCCCGCGCCGATGCGCTGCGTGACTACCTGCTGCGCAACATGATCGCCAGCGACATCCAGGTGATCGAGTGCCCGCTGTTCCGCATCAGCATCGCCAAGAACCCGCCCGCCGTGGAAGTGTTCGACGAAAAGCAGATCCCGGCCGACTACTTCACCAGCCCGCCGGCCCCGCCGCCCAAGCTCGATAAGACGCTGATCGCGCAGGCGCTGAAGGACAACCACGACGTTCCGGGCGCGCGCCTGCGCCAGGGCGTGCGGCTGGCCATCCGCTGATCTCCCTGGGCGGCGCCGCCACCGACGGAGGAATCCCCAGGCGCCGCCCGCCCTATTACCCACGTAGCACCCTGGAGCCCTGCCCCATGTTCAGCATCCACCAACAAGAGTGCCGCATGCACTTCATTTCCCGGACCAACAAGCACGGCAACGAGCGCGTGCCGGCCGCCACGCTGCAACTGGTGTACCGCAGCAGCAACGACGTTCTGTCGGAATTCAACTCCGACCTGAAGGCATCGCTGTACCGCCGGCCCCACAACGACGAGGGCGACATGGCCGACCAGGCCGACACGCGCCTGGATGACCCCGGCTATCTGCCCTGCCTGAAGTACCCGAACATGAAGAACAAGGTCTCGCTGGCCGACAAGATCGTCGGTGCCACCGTGACCATTCACCACGGCATCGGCGGCAAGTCCGACCTGGCCCTGGATGAGTGCATCGTCGACAAGTTCCAGTTCGATCCTCAGGAGGGCGGCACCGTCGTCGTGTCGCTGAATGTGGCCTGCATGCCATCGGCCGGCCAGGCGGGCGAGTTGCACATGAAACAGGACCAGGACGTGGTCGTCACGATCACGCCGCCGGACGCCGAGGGCGGCCCGACGCTGATTTGACCGATCAATGGCCGGCCCGGCGGCGGGCTCCGTCCCTCCCCCGCCCTACCGCTGCCGGTGCCCGGCCACCCTACACAGAGAAGACCATGAGCAAACCCACCTTTACCCCCGGCGCAGACGTGTATAACGCCGCCGGCGCGGTTGCCCAGTATGTCGGCCCGGCCCCGTATGGTGGCCATGTCGTGATGCCGACCTACGAATACGACTATGACGAGGAACCCCATTTCGGCGACCCCGAAATTTGGCCCGAGGTCTTCGCCACGCCGCCGCGCGAGAAGCTGGCCGGCGACCTTGCCGAGCTGCACCAGGACATCAAGGACGCGCGCGAGCAGCTTGACGTCGTTCTGGAGAAGGTGGCCGAGGCCGAGCGCACGAAGGTGATTCTGGAACGCGAGGCCGCGAAGACCCCCGATCTGGCTCCGCTGGCGCTTTGGCTCTCTGGCGAGGCCAAGTTCGCCGTGATTCTGGGCGGAGACTACGGCAGCCAGTTCTATGTTCAGGGCGTCAGATCCGGCGAGATTCCCGAGGTATTCAAGAGCAACGACCGGGACCACGATATCCGCCTTGTGGCGCTCTACTGGGAACCCAAAGCCGAGCACACCTACAACGTCCGCATTGCTCGGTATTCCGACGGCAGTGGTGACAAGGCTTGCCGCGTCTTCTTCGGCCGCACGGAGCAGGAAGCCTTTGACGCTGCCGCCGCCCATATCTCCTACCAGCAACAGATCCACCACAACGACCACCACTATCCGCAGATCGGCCTTTGGCTCGAACACTTCGGCTATGGACACCTGATCACGCCGAAGGTGCGCGAGAAGATGGAGGCCTACAAGGTGAAGGCGCGCGAGAACCTTGCCAAGAGTGCACGCGACCAACTGGCGCGCGCCGAGGCTGCGCTCGCCGCTGCGCGCGAGGCGGCCCAGCAGGCAGAACAGGCGGCCTGACCATGATCCCCGCCATGAACCGCCAACAGCGCCGCATGATGGAAAAGCAGCAGGCCCGCGTGCGCGCCACGCGGCGCCCGCGCCCCGAGCACATCCCCATGCTGGTCAAGGCGCAATACACCCTGGAGCCGCTGGAAACGCTGCTGGACCAGATTGAACGATGCGGAACGGTCGACACCGCTCAGGGCGAAGCCATCTTCCCGAACCACGCGGACGGCGCCTGGTATCCAGCGGTGGGCGCGGTCGCGGGCATGGCTGACTTCTTTGAAATGTGGGCAACCCGCCACGGCAAGCCGCTGAACGTGTCGGCCCTGCGCCAGTTGGCCGCCAGGCTGGAAAACGGCATGCCCGTGGACCAACCGCTGGCCGACCGCCTGCGCACGCTGTTCCCGGTTCTGCGCCGAGTGGGCGCCACGCTTGACCCACACGACGCGGAAGACCTGATCCGCCAGACCCTAATCAAGAACGAGATGGAGGCGCGGACGTGATGCTACGGGCGCTTCCCTGCACGAATCTCCAAGCTGATCCGTTCCATCTCTTCCCTGGCCTTGTACTCACGGAGCCGCGCCTTGTCTACCGCGTCGTACAGCTCATCAGTCCGTTCGCCGCCTACCAGTCGAGTCCACAGCCGCATGTGATCGTCGTGCGCTGCTTCGTACTCGGCCATCACGGCGCGCTCTTCAGCTTTGAAATCCATATCGCCCTCCCTTTGTTGGCAGGGAAATCGTACCCCAACCCCTTGGAGCTGACATGACCCCCATCCCCGCCGGCTGGAAGCTGGTACCGATTGAGCCTACTGCTGAAATGTGGGCCGCCGTTAACAAGCTGGACGACGAAATGGCCGCGGGCGCCTATGACGGCAAAGGCGCGTCCATCGAGCAGGTATGGAACTGCCTGGTGGAAACTGCGCCCGAATCCCCTCCCGTCACCGTCGCCCTTGACCCCGACCCTCGCGGTGTGAGCGTAGGCGTGTGGCAGGGATCGCGCTGCATCTACTCCGGGGCGCATGCCCTGCCCGCCTCTGTAGCGTCTGGGGATGCGCAGGACGAGCAGGCCGCGCAGGATGGCAAGCGTCCTGACCTCGATTGGATCTCGGGTGTCTGCGTCACTGACACTGTGGGCAGCGGATGGTGCGTGCGGATCGACGGCACCGACATATTCGAGGATGTGAACCGCTTTGGCTGCAAAGGGCGGCGCTCGTTTCAGATCGCCAAAGGACTGGCCAGCAAGCAACTGGCCCAGCGCGCGGCGGTGGAATGGTTAACCGGCCAACTTTCCGCCCTTGCCGCTCCCGCTGCTGGCGATGCGCTGGACAAGGCGCGCCTGGATTGGCTGGAGCAGCACGACGGCCGATTCTTCAACAAAGACAGGATCTCCAGCATCGTGGGCGTGGGATTTATCGTTGCCGGCGATCTTACCGGCATGCGCCACCAGTCCGTCCGCGCTGCCATCGACGCCGCCATTGCCCAGCAGAAGGGAGAGGCGTGATGCTGACCATCAAGGACAAGCCAGGGTGCATCACTGTAGCTGACATGCGCGACTACTTCGAAGGCGCGATCAACAACACGCCGGCGTTCAAGGCGAATACGCCTCTCGGCGTGATGGAGATTAACAACACCTTCTCCCACTACCTCGACAGCGACACCGACACGATGTGGATCGGCTTCGCCCTCGGCATGCGGTGCGCGGAACGTATCGCGGCCGCCCAGCCCACCACCAGCGCAAAGGAGCCCTCCCATGGACGGTAAGCGCTCCCTCTGGCTGGCCCTGCTGCTGGCCATCCTGTACGCCCCGCGCGCGATGTGGGGATGGATCAAGCGCCGCGTCAGCGGCAACCCCGCCGGCACGAATGCGAGCCGGTGGGATGGAGATAAGAAATGACCACCGAGAACAACGCCGCCCAGCCCGTGCTGACGGATACACAGATAGAGAACATTCGTATTCGGGCTGAAAAGGACAGCCGCCGTTTCGGGCGCACCGTTGATATTCCTCTGCAGGCCGATTTGCTCCTGGCCCTGCTGTCCAAGCTGCGCGCCCCTGTAGCCGATGAGCGGGCGTTGCCGCCGATGCCGAAGCCGACCGTTATTTGGCATAGTGACTTCACTAACCAAACGTACTATGGCTACATCGCCGATGACATGCGCGCCTACGCCCGCGCCTACGCCCTGGCAAGCGCCCCTGTAGCCGGGGAGGCGCAGCCTGCGGCGTGGGTCGCCGCCGATACGCTCAACTCCCCGCATCCGACGTGCATTTCGTCGCTCGCCTATATGTCGCAGCTCGACCGGGAGCGGGGCCGTGAATACGTGCCGCTCTACGCCGCGCCCCAGGCCAGCGAGGCGGACATCATCGAAGATGTCGCCAAACAATGGGACGGCTGCATCTACGACGCCGGGCCGGGCGGGGATATCGACATTGGGAAGGCCATTCGTAACGCAGCCAGCAAGCACAAGGGGCACCGCGCCCTCAAGTCCACCCCCGCGCCCACGGCGGCAGAGGGCAGCGAGGATGACATGCTGACCATCGCTTACCTCGCAGGAGCGCAGGCAGAGAAGGAACGCGCTGCCGTCCTGGCCGGCCGGCGGGAGCGCGCCGAGGATGACCTACCAGCGTTCATGCAATCCCGCATGACCCCGTGGGGCCTGCTGGTCCAAGCCTGCCGCATTGTGGTCGGCACGACGCTGATGGATATGTCCCGGGAACTGGGTATCCGCCCGTCTTCGCTTTCATCCTACGAGCACGGCCGCAAGGGATTGAACGACCATTTTGTCATCGAGGTGATGCGGTTCTTCGAAGACCGGGGACTCTGCATTCCTGCGACGTCTTGGCGCAAAGCAGCCATAGCTGCCACCCAGGCCGAACAAGGAGAGCGGGATGCAGGTTGAGCTGACCATGGTTGAGTTGAAGATGCTGGGCTCCGTGCTGAACAACCACAGGTACATGCTCAGGGCCATCAAAACGGACGCCACCATTCCGCAAGCGGTGAAGGACGCGGAAGCAGCCAAGCACCAGCGCGCCTGCCAGATCATGCGCAAGCTGCGTGCCGCGTACAAGTCGCAGCGCCCCAAGCGTTCCGTTCCGGCTCCTGCTCCGCAACCCATCGAGGACGGAGGCGCGGATGTCTGACTGGCAACCCATGACGATCAAGCCGCCGAGGCCTGGACAGTACCACGTCCGCGTGCGCATCACCGAAGGCCGGTATCTGTCGAAGCTGGTGCGCTACTGGGACGGCACCCAGTGGTCCTCGCGCAATGGCAGGTTGCCCACTGGCTTCGGCAACTGGGGCGACCTCTCGCAGCAATTCTGGCGCGAGATTGCTGCCCAATCCCACCCCAAGCAGCACACCAACGGAGGCGCGGTATATGGCTGACCTGAAACCTTGCCCGTTCTGCGGGTCGAGTTCCATCTTCTATGACCGCTGGTATGCAATGCACTGCTTCTCATGCGGCGCGCAAGGTCCGGATGCAGACGATCTGGCGAACGAGGCAGCTGCCGCCACTTGGAACCAGCGCGCCGCCGCCGAGATTGGCGCAAAGATGCAGGAGACCGGCAATGGCTGACCTGCCCTACCTCGCCCTGCTGGGCATCGCCCTGGGCGCCGTCGTGGCGCTCGCCCTGGCCCTGCACCGCTGGCTGAGCCGAGAAATCGAAAAGGAAGAACGGGAGGAGCGATGACGAAGCCACCTTACCTCACCGATGAGGAAATCGGCGAGATCTGCGACCCGTTGACGCAGCCGCATGCGCAGCTACGATACTTGCGCGGTCTGGGCATCCCGGCATCCCGTAAACCCGGTGGCCGGCCCCTCGTCGGTCGCGCAGCCTTCGAACGAGCCATGGCCGGAGCGTCTGCCATGGCGGCGGATGTACAGCCAGACGAACCACCCAGCGCGCAACCTGATGCGGCTGCCCTGGATCGTGTAATCAAGCAAAGGAAACATGGGACGCAAGCGCAAATCCACTGACCAAGGCCTGCCGTCGCGCGTCTACATGAAGCACGGCGCCTTCTACTACGTCCATCCCGGCGGAAAATGGGAGCGGATCGGCACCGACTTGGCGGAAGCGCGAAAGCGCGGCGAACTCTACAACGACCCCGCCGGCCTATACGGCACTGTGGCCTATTGGTACGGCATGTACCTGGCAAGTTGTAAGGCCAGGGTCGGTTTGCCGAAGTCACGGCGCGGCCTTTCCCAGCGCACCTATGACGACTACGTCGACGCGAGCGAGCCGCTGATAGCCTTTTTCGGCAAGATGTTGCCGCACCAAGTCGCGGGTTATCACGTGGCGCAGTACCTTGACGCAGGTGCCGCCGCGGATCGCTCGGTCCGTGCAAACCGGGAAAAGGCTGCCCTTTCGGCGGCATTCAGTTGGATGATGCGCCAGCCGGACGCGGGCGTTAAGTCCAACCCTTGCTTCGGGATTGCCCGAAACCCGGAAGAGAAGCGGGACCGGTATGTCGAACACCACGAATACGCTCTGATCTATGCGCAATGCACCAAACCCGAGCGTATCCTTATGGACCTGATTTACCGGACACTGCAACGCCCGGAAGACATCATCACGTGGACGGCGGCCAATTTCACCACCAAACGAGAGGCGGACGGGACCACATGCCGGATCATTCGTAACCGCCAGGGGAAGACAGGTCAGACCGTGGACATACTGATCACCCCGGAGATTGACGCCATCCTCGCCATGGCGGCCCCAGGTGGCGCAGCGCTCGGTCCGGGTCTTACGCTCGTCCGCACCCGCCAGGGAAAACCCTACACCTACGACGGGATCTCTGGAATGCTGCGGCGGCGTATCTACGCTTCGGTTGCCGACGGCAGCCTGTCGGAGCCCTTCGGCTTCTACGATCTCAAGGGGAAAGGTGCCACCGACATGTGGCTGGCCAAGGTGCCGTTGACGGAAATTCAGGCGCTGTGTGGCCACGAGTCGGTTCGCACCACCGAGATATACGTCAAGGCGCGGTGGAGGGGCACCGTCAGCCCGAATTTGACCACCCTTCAGGCTGTCTAATATCGGCCGGTGACCCACGAAGACATGCGGGCCTCAAGACACCTGACAAGCCCCGAATATTAGACGTCGCCGGCAGAAAAAGCTCGAATTCATGCGGGTTTGCGCCGAGGTCGGGCACCGGAATCATAATCCGCAGGTCCCCTGTTCGAATCAGGGATGCGCCACCAGAGAATTCAAGGGCCTCCGCGTAAGCGGGGGCTTTTTCGTTTGGGTCGTTTTAGACGGAATATTAGACACCGTCTAATATCCAGTAGGCCGTACAGTGCCACTGGAGACGCCCTATGTGTGGTCGCATCGCCCAGAAGTCAGCACCCGAAGACTACGTCGAGATCCTATGGCCGAATGCCCGGCTGATCTTCGATGACGTGGCCGGGCCGCGGTACAACATCCCGCCCGGCACAAAGCCGCTGACCATGCACCGGCTGGTAGACCAGGCCGAAGCGCTGGCCAGACTGCCCTGGGGCTATAAGCCGCACGGCTCCCGGTTCTTCATGGTCAACGCCAAGCTGGAGACGATCGAGCGCCACGGCTGGCCCTGGAAGCTCATGATCGGCGCCGGCCGCATCCTGGTGCCGGCCGACGGCTGGTACGAATGGAAGGCGCTCGATAGCGGCCCGAAGCCAGCCAAGCAGCCCTACTACATCCATGGCGACGCCCCGCTACTCTTCGCAGGTCTGAGCGCGTGGCGCCGCGGTGCCGAGCTGGACGAGGCCCACGGCTTTGCCATCGTCACAAACGACGCCCTGGGCGGCATGGTCGACGTGCACGACCGGCGCCCGGTGGCGCTGCCGCCTGAGCTGGCCAGGGAATGGGTGGACCCGGCGACGCCGGTGGCCAGGGCGATGGAGATCCTGCGCGCCGGCCTGCCCGAGACGGCCTTTTCCTGGCACCCGGTGCGGCAGGAGGTCGGATCCAGCAAGTACCAGCTTCCCGACGCAATCGACCCCATTTAAGGATTCGGCAGCCGGCATATACTGTTTATTCACACAGTGATTTTGCCATGCCGTTCCGATCTCCCCTCACCCACGCCGAGCTGCGCGCCATCCGCGAGCGCCAGCCCTGGAACCCCGATGTACTGACCCTCCTATGGGAGGTCAAGCGCCTGCGCTCGATGATGCTGCGCGCGTACCAGCTTTCGGGCGAATTTCGCCGGCCGGTCGGCGTCCTCGCCAACTGCTACGACGAATACATGGCTCAGCTGGTGGTCGAGCCCTGTGTTCTCGAGCGCGACGCAGACGTCGCCGAGATGCTGAACGCGCCGGCCAAGCCTCGCAAGGGGATGGGGCCGCGCTAGGATTTGGAATAGAACCGGCGGTTCCAATCAGCGGCGGGTATCACTTCCCATACGGTCGATAGACTCTTGACCCAAGCAATTCGATCCTCTTTTCCGGCAGGCACCTTCCAAAATGTGCGTCCATCCGCGTCGTCAACGCCCACTGCCTGGAAGATGCGCTGATACCAGGCCCGTTGATCCTTCGCATCTAGAAAGTTGGCCTCCATCCAGGCTGACATGTCGAACTTGCCGGGAATAACGACGTTCGGCTCAAAGGCGGCTGGCGCCAGGATGTCATCATCCCACGAGCCGGCTGCGATGGCCGGCACGGCGTCGGAGGCATTCAGGTATGCCCCGTCCTGCTTGAACATCCGCTTGCCGGTCAGGTCGATCAGCACCCAGCGGCCATTCCATTTCGCCTCAAGGCAGATATGCCCTTCGTCGTAGCCGTTCAGGTCTTCGGGCGACGTTCCCATGGTGAGATAGCGCACGGTTCGAGTTTCGATGCCCGCGGGCTTGAAGATGGACGCCACCGCCCAGGTGTGAAGGTTGCCGCAGGTCATGGCCACCTTGCCCGACCTAGCAACGTCATCGGCACGCGCCAGGAATTCGGTCATGCCCTCGCCAGGCCTTTTGAGGTCACGCAGGCCATGCATGGACCACCACGCCGCCGCTGATGCTGTATCACGGACGGTTCCCGGAACGGCTCGAACCACAGACGCCTTCATCGGCGACCAGAAACGATAGAACCCCGGCGCGGTGCAGTCGTATGCCGCACCATCAAACTCATAACTACCCGGCGCGAGCAGCAGAGTGTCAGGGATAGCCAGGGCCCGACTATTCGCCGCGGTCAACGGGAAGCGCTGCACGCCCAGATACCGATCAACCTTCGGCAAGAACTCGCGCGCCAGTACGCCCCGAGAAAAAGGCAGCGCTACAGCGGCGAAAATAAGGCGGCGCCTCAATAGGCTTGGGGTTATGGGCTCCATGGCCAGATTTTGCCATACCTACCGTTTGCCGCGCACCTCGTCGTAAGCGCGCTCACAGGTCAGTCCGGCGATGCGGGAGCTGTCTGCAATAGCCGCAAGCGCTTCAGCTCGGTCGATAGCGCGGCCGAGCATGTGGGCGAGCAGATCGACGGCAGAGGCCCCTGACGGGCTTCCGACGGCAAGGGTGGGATCTCTGCCGGCTGCGGCGCGAGCCAGCGCGTTTGCGCGGGCGCGCAGCCAGTCATGCTCAGCGCGAGCGCCAGCAGCATCAGCGGCCGCAGCAGCGGCCATTCCTTGAGCCTCGTCACGGACTTTCTCCACGGCAGCGGTACGCCGCCTTTCTTCCTCTCGGGCCGCCTCTACAGCGGTCACGGTCGCCTGGGCCTGCGCGTCACGTTCAGCGGCATGCATAGCGTCCGCTCTGGCCAGCTTGGCGTCCCATCGCCACCCTTGCACGACCCAGGCCGCACCACCCAGGACAAGGCCGCCGACAAGCGTCGCCACCGCGTAGCCGCGCCAGCCGATCATCGCAGGCCTGAAAGACATAATCGCTCCTCGTCGAGGCGTCGGTTATATAGGCCCGGAACAAAGACTTTTACCCCCTTGGAGTCCGTGACATAGGACCAGACTGGCGAGCCGTTCGGAGCGTGCGCCAAGGCGGTGCAACCATCGCGCAGCCGGCCGGCGTTGATCAGGCCCACGGCGCGGCTCGCGCAAGTACTTGCCGTGCCAAAGTTGTGCGCGTGGCTGCTAAGCGCGTCAAAAATCGGCTGACTGATTACCACGTCAATGCAGCCCGCCAGCTTCAATTGCCCCTTGCTGACCACCAGGCGCTCAATCTGCTCGCAGCGCTCCGGAGACCAGTAGTCTCCCACCACCAATGTCTCAGGGCTGGTGTGCTTGGTAATCCCCTTGCACACCGTAGGCAGGCCGTGAGCCAACTTGTCGGCGTAAACGATATTCTGTCCCTCACCCTCCCACTTTCCGAGGAAGGATTGAAGACTGGGCGAGAACATCGCCAGAACGCCAGAAGCAACAAGGGCGGCAGCGCCACCCTTGACTTTGGTTCCCAGCCTCATCGTTCACACCTTTCTTTCAACGCCGCAAGACGTGCCTCGCTTTCGGCCTGCTCACGACGGTCGCGCCGGCGCTGGTAATAGAGGTTCGCCAGCAGGCCCACAACGGCTACCAGAAAACCGGCCCATCCAATCCAGTTCACTTGCGCGGCCCATCCAACTACGCCTGTCACAGCGCCTGTCTCGGTAGTGCGATTCGCAGCCACGATCGCGGCATCGTCGAGCCTCATTTTGTAGATCCTTTGGGGCATTTCGCCTTCCCTATGGGCAAAAAAAGCCCGCTCTACGCGGGCAAGTAGAAGCGGTCGTTCCAGACACCTGGATCGACGTCGACCTTCCACCTTAGGCTCTGCGCCTCGACCCACGTTTTTCTTCCTTCTGCCCCCTCCGGCAGTAGCCAGTAGGTATTTCCGTCTGCCGCATCAATACCAACGGCTTGGCAAATGCGCTGCGTCCAGTCCTGTTTTCTAGCGTCGTTCCCGAGGACATTCCATGAGTACGACGCATAGTCCATGCCACCCGGGTTTGCCAGAGGTCCAACGGTGTCGATCTTCGCAGGGTCCGGTGTAAGAGGTGACACGGAAAGAGACCACCCCGGCGCAGCGGCCACGAAGTCTCGGGCCGACAGCGCTGCACCCGACAGAGATCGATAGAACCTGCCCAGGTCCGCATCAACAAGCATCCAAGCGCCATTTCGAAAAATCTCTACAGCCACGTGCCCATCGTCATATCCGTTCGGCGTTTCCATTGTCAGAAATCTAACGATTCTGGCCGTGAATCCGGCTGCCGTAAGCCAAGATAGAAGCCATGGGGAAACCACGCCACACGAGATCCCGACAAACCGCGACCGGGCCTCGTAGTTCAGTTGCGCAATGCTCAGCCCGTTATCCCGAGCGCCGTGCTTGGAGGCGATGGAGAACACACTAGCCATCTCCAGCGGGTCGGAATCCGTGACTGCACGCCTGCCGGCGTTCGCCGGGGACAAGCCCGCGAAAAAATAAACGCCGGGATCGGTCATGTCATAGGCGACGCCCGCGACTGCATACGTGCCGGGCTGCACCAAGAATCCGCTGGGTAACGCTGCCCCGCTGGAAACAACAGGAACATCGTAGGATCCATCGAGATAAAATCGCTTTGCGTTCATGATCACCCCAAGATCTGGACTTGAACGTTGGTGTTTCCGTTGAACGATCCTGTGAGCTGTCCGGTGCCTGACCCCGACCCGCGAACATAGACCAGGGTTATAAAGTTATACCCCTCCGGTATCGTCGGAGACGGCTCGGTCAAGGCAATTGGGGCAACGGTATCCGTGCTAGTCAAACAGGCAGTCCACAGCCAATTAGGAATTTCGGTGCCATTCAGTCCAAGGCGAAACGCATACGTCGTTCCTGCAACAATTTGCGCCCCACCAGTCACCGCGGCCAGCGGAACACCGTTTTCCCAACAGATGAAATCCACCTGTAAATTTGGAACCCCGGACGGGCCCGCGCCCATGCTGAAGGCGGTAATCAACTGTTTGCGAGTTATTTTCGGTTGGCGGTTGTACCAACTCAGCACATACCTATTTTCGAAGTCATCCTTGAATGCAGGTCCGGCCACAATCCTGGCCATTCCAACCAGCGTGCGGGTAGCGTCGCCGGTCTTGATCTCCACGCCCGTGGAAGAATCCGCTGAGTGGCCAGTGGTGGACGCTTCCAGGGCAATGGCCGATCCCGTCCAATAGGCGTAAATGCAATAGGTGGTGGCGACGGAAAGGCCCGTCGCGGCCAACGACACCCCCTCCAACGGAATGGTCCGGTTCGCCCCGTTGATGTAAAGCTGATTCCCGCCGAATGGAGACAGAACGAGCGAGGCACCAGAAAGAGCCAGGCGGCATTCACCTTTCGGACTGACCATGGCGAGCGCCTGCCAGTTTGCGGACGGGCCCGCACCAGGGTCAACGGTGTTGTTCTCCACTTGGCTCATGAAGACCGTATTGCCGTCAGAGCTCCTGATCAACGCCCCTTTCGGATATCCGCCGATCGCCGTGGAAAAGGCAGTGTTGTATTGGTAGAGACCGCCGGCTTGCGCCCACCTGGACGCAGCCGAAACCAAATTCAAAATGCCGTTAAAGTCGGCACCGGCAGGCGGTATACCTCCCGCCACAATCGGCGTCATGGTAACCGGGGGAAATCCGGTTTCAAGCGACGCCAAGCCCGGAGTGGGAGACGCGCTCGTCGGAATGGTGTTCTTGGTGCCGCTGTTCGCGAACGGAACCGGGATAAGGGACGGACTATCGCTAGTTTGCATTGACGACCTCAGTAAAGAATGTTCCTTGGCCGAACGGCGCCATACCGTCGCCGGCCTCCATAAATCCGAATACGTTTGGCGTTGGGATCTCTGCGATCGACACCCCTACCGCCGCTGGGCGTGGTATTGCGTTCGACTGAGTCAAAATCGCCATTTCGAACGGCAGAAGGAAAAATTCGAAGGTGAACCTCATCCGCATGCCGCCCAGATCACTCACATAGCAGCGACCTCGCCCGGCAAACAGGTTCTGCAGGAGCCTGTTAAAACTCGGCGCTGTGCAATCCGAAATATTGGCCAAGGCTTTGACCAGAATCAGCGTCCGATACGCGTCGTCCGACAGGGTGTATGTTTGGGTGCTTTGCTCACCCACCCAGAATGGGGATTGGCCGAACGGCTGCGGCCCGGTGGCGGCCGTAGGCGGGGTATATGCCTCTTCATATCCCAGGTAAGTCTCCGTGCCTGGAATCGTCAACCTTCGCCCAACTCCCACAATGCGGCCCCAGATATCAAGGCCAAACCCCTGCGCTGTCTCTACGTTCCAGACGAAACCGTAGAAAGCATCGAAATCCGCATCCGGATTGATGTACTCGTCCATGTTGTTGAGCAACTGAACAAGCGTCGGGCTATTCGCATACTGGCTGATGAGACTACGGGCAACCATTCCAGGCTTGGGTGTCACGCTCATACTAATGTCACCACAATGTCATCGGCCGAAATCGTCGGTCGACGGTTAATGGGTATCACCACACTCGGTAACGTTGCCGACGACGTCCCTATCAGCAGTGAGAGAATTGACACAGCAGGGCTAACCGCAGACACCGGCGCGTAGTAGCGGCTTGCGTAGATCGTTGACCCTATGCGGGCACGTTGACCGCCGTCGGCACCGTTGAAAGCAGCGATGATCGCCTGCTTGGTCAAATTCACGACGTCGGACGGCAACGAAGTATTGGCAGCGATCTGCACGGCGAACAGGATGGGCAGTGCGTCTGGCGTTTCCCAGCTCACCACATACTGTGGATATGGAAAGGCATACCCATCTTTGTCCTCTATCGTGTAACTGGTGTTGCCGTTGTAATTGGCGCCGACACTTTTCTTGCGCCAGATCGCATCGGCGATCTTGGACGCCTCGCCACCGACCGCCGCCACCCACAACGAATGCGGCGCCAGGGTCACGCCACCTACCATCAACGGCGCATCTCCAACGTTCTCGGTCGCATACACATCGATCACACCATCGATATTGGCAACAGCGGCATACACCGAAGGCAGAGAACCTCGCGCATTCAACGCCACCGATTGCTCACGCCGAGCCTCGAACTCGGCGCGCGACTCGACATTGCTGCCGACCGTTCCAGGGTCAGCATTCAAGACCGAGTCCCAGCCCGGGATTGCCTGATAGATCTGGTTCAGCGTGCCGGCCGCGCAGCTTATGGGGCCGTTGACCGAGCACGAGAACGGCAGATCGATGCTACCCGAAGGGGGGATAACCCCGGCTTGCGTGCAGAGATAGATATTGCCGTCCACCGCCTGCGCGCGGGCGCCCACTGGGATCGTGACGCCGGTCAAGCCTTTGCAGGTCGCGACTACAGTGGTGGCCGTGCCAGGCTTGCGGTCCAGGAAATAGATTCGGCCGATGGCGTCCTGCATCCGGCCGGCGGCGAAGGCAGGGTCCACCTGGTTCACATACGAGGCAAACTCGCTGTTCTTGTCACCGATGATTGCCGTGGTGGTGCTGGCCAGCTGGCCCTGGGGCGTCTCCAGGTTCTTGTTCAGGCCGCCACCGAAGGCGCTGTCCATGTCCGCCAGCACGCCGGCCAGGATCTCGGATTCTTGAGGCAATACGAGGCCTTCCGGCGTGAACTGCACGCGCGGTACTTGGGAGGTAGCCATGGGGTCCCTAGAAAGTGATGGTCGACGTCGTGCCGTTGGTCAGCGTGACTTCGACATAGCCGCTCAGGCGGCGATTCTCGAATGCGGTGATGGTTGGTACGGCATCGGCCACGTCCGGCACGGTCAAGGCCGCGGCGCGCAGCCGTTCGCGCACCAGAGCCAGGGGCGGCAACTGGCCCAGCACCTCGGTCCAGTACGGTATGCCCTTGGCCGTGTCATAGAACAGCTCGCCACGGAACAGCTTGATGGCGCTGGCCACGTCCTGTGCGACCGCGTAGGGATTCGACGCCATCGCGATGTTGCCCGCAGCATCTAAAACCAGGTCCCAGGCAGTGCGATCGAGTAGCAGCGTATTCATGGATTCGGTGTTCCGGTGTTCGAGGGGCCCGTCTGCACGCCCGGGTGGGTATGCGTCGAGCCGACGTCCTTGCCGTTATTGCGCAACGTGCCGAGCGTTTCCATGTTGCCCTGCCAGGTCGAGGTGCCTCCGTATGAGCCGGCACCCTGTTGAACCGTGCCATTCAGCACGATCTGCGGCGAATTCAGGGCGCACTGCTCGCTGGCGTTCACCTCGACGATGGGGGCCACCATAGTCACCCTGGACGGCGACACCACGTTGATACCGCCCTCGGTGAACTGCACATACTGCACCGGCGCGCCGTTGAGCAGGCCGCCGAAGTAGAGGCCATCGGCCATATCGTGCGTGCGCCATGACCCGGGGTTCGCTTGCTGCTTGCTGCCCTTGACCGCCGACAGGTCCCGGCTCGCGAATGCCGCCATGCCGATGTCACCGACCTTGGGATCGAGAATCACGGCATCGGTGCCACCCTGCAGCCGGAAATACGGCAACTGGAACAGCTGGCCATGCGGCACCGCATTCCCGTTTCCGTCCAACTGGTTCACCAGCGGCTGCACGTCGACAAAGCCGACCGGCGACACGCCACCGTTGTTCGTCACCGCGATCACGCGCACCAGCGTGCAGGTGTTCAGCCGATTCAACATCTGCGTCACCAGGAAGCTGATGGCGCCGAAGTCCTGGGAGCCGTCGGCGGCCGCAGCCTGTCCGCGGTACCCGAATTGAGGATCAGCCATTTACCGGCCTCTGGCACAAGATTCTTGACACCCAGGCGCCGCCCGGGACCTCCGCCTCGAGCTGATGCACGAGGCTCACTACCGTCCATTCCCCGTGCGCCGCCTCGATGACCGAAATCACCTGCACACGGTTGCCGAGCCCCAGCTGTGGGGTGTACAGCACGGTGAACTCCACGCCGCCGCCGGTGAAGGTCGGGTAGCCCACCAGGTTGTCGCCCGCCTGGATCAGCACGGGCTCATCGGCGCGGGCGCCGGCCTGCGGCCAAATTGCAAGAATCCCGCGGTCGATCGTGTAGTTGAAGCGCGCCGCGCGAGCGCAGGCTTTCAGCTGGTCCAGCGCTGTTCCAGGAAAATATGGGTTCGACAGCGCCACATCCACACCGTTGTTCTGGAAGGCCAGATTCATGGCCTTGGCCAGGTCCTGCGCAACAACCGCCGCCTGTACCGCTCCCCTGTAACTGCGCGCATTGGTCGGCTTCACTGCCTCGAATGCCGCCGCGAGCGCCACCACATTGAAGACAACCTCGGGCGCCTGGTTGTAGTCGGCCCAGGCCTGGGAGATCGTTCCCTCATAGACGACGGTCAGCGCGTCGCCACCCACGTCTCCGGCCGCGACCAGGATGCGGTTGTTACGCCGCTCGGTCAGGATTGGCCCAACCACGGTCAGCTTGTTGATCATGTCCTGCGACAGGCCGAAGATGCGCAGCTGCAGCTGGGCCTGCGCGTCCCCGTTGTAGGCCACGACAGCCGCCTGAACGCGGTAGCCGGACAGGGTGACAGCGGGGCCGGCATTGTCACCGAACTGACCCTCGGCCAGGTTGATAGTCACGTCGATCCGGCGTTTCACGAAGCTCATAAGTCTGTGCTTTCTCGGTACATCAGCTGGAACCGGCCGCCGAAGCCCGTATAGACGGGGTCATCGCGCCCTTGGGTGTCGACGAACGTCAGGTCACCCACGAAGCCGCTGTAGGTCTCCCGGATCAGCCAGACGCGGTCATGGCACAGCACGGCCATGGCGACAGGCTCGTGATTCACCTGCAGGTCGAGGTATACCCCCGTGGACTTCTGGTAGACGCTGACCTGACAGTTCTGGCCACCCAGCACCACGCTGCAGGCCTGCGCCGGCACGGCGCGCAAAGGGATTTTCCTCATTGGAACTCCGTCGTCAGGATCAACGGCTCGCCAGGCTCGGTGCCGAGCGGAAAGCTCTGCACCTGCCCGTTGCTTTGCTCGTTGGCGCCGTCCGGCTCCGCGGTGCTGTTGAAGGCTGCCTGCGCCGTCTGCCGTACTTCCTCGACATACAGGTCCACGATCAGCTGGCTGGGCCCCGAGCGCGTGTTCCGCTCGTAGGAATAGGCCACCACGTTGGCCGACGGATAGACGATCTCTGGCGTCACCACCGAGAACAGGTCGACGCTCCCCTTCAACGCCTCCAGGGTGTTCAGCAGCGCACCGCGCGACGCGGTGTCGCCGCTGAGGGCGAACCGGAGCATGGCGTCGAACGGCGTGTCCACCTTGTTGAACGACGAGAACGAGCCCTGCTCCACCGGAAAGCTCGAAATCCGCGACCCGTTTCGGAAGCGGATTCCCAGGAAGGTATCGAACAGGAGTACCTGCTGGCCATCCTGGTCATACAGCCCCCAGCGCGGGATGCCGAAGATCAGCGCGGCGATGGCGCCGAGGCCAAGATTGGCCAGCTCTCCCAGAGATGGAATCGTCAGCCCGCGCAGCACCGCCGGGACGCCTGGCACCTGCGGCACATTCGGAAATTCGATCAGCGGCATCAGAAAGTCCCTGTATTCGCTTGGTTGACCAAGCCCTGGCTCCCACCCAGCGCGCCCAGGTCGCGGGCAATGCCCTGACCGTCGGTCGCCTGCGTGTGAATCGTCACCGGCCCGTTGATGTTGACCTCGTGATTGTTCTCGGTGTTCAGCGGCAACGGCTTCGCGCCGGCCTGCGCAATCACCGGCGCAGCTTGGGCAGCCGCAGCGGTCGACGACCCAGCCGCCGCTTCCATGCTGGCGATATGCGCAGCGCCATACAACGCGCCGGCCGCGGCTGCGCGCCTCTCGGCCTCGCCGTCCTTGTCCTTCGGGCGCTCGTAGTAGCGCGAAACGGCATCGCCGGCCTGCTGCGGCGTCTTGGCCGCCTGCAGCTTTTCCATGGCCGTGCGCTCCGTGTTGCGCAGCTCCCAGTCCACGAACGCCAACTGCTGGGCCAGCGTCGCATCCTTCAGATCGATGCCGAACGCCTTCTTGAAGTCAGCCTGGCGCACGGGATGCCACTGGCCGATGCCAACGGCCTGTCCGTTGTCGCCCACCGCCTTCGGGTTCAGGTTGCTTTCTGCCATCAGGTTGGCCACGATGCCGGCCGCCTGCTCGCGCGAGTAGCCTTTCCCCTCGAAGAACTTGATTGCGTCCATCGCACCCTTGTTGCCGCTCTGGTAGGCCGGATTGTTCAGGGCGTCCAACTGGGCGCCCTCGCCCTTATTGAGCGACTTGCTATAGGTGGCCAGGGCAACCCCGCCAGCCACCGTGGCAATCGTCCCCAGCGCCGCAACGCCGGCCGCGCCCGAGGCTCCACCGATCACCCCCAGCGACGCGCCGATCGACGCCAGCGCGGTCGCCAAGGACGCCATGGGCGCCACGATCGACAGCAGCTTCAGGGCCGCCAGGCCGATCAGCACGTTCTTCCATCCACCCACCGCCTGGGCGGCCTGGTCTGCCTTTTCCAGCAGATTCCCGAGGCCGTCCACCACGCGGTCGACCCACTGCACGATCTGCTGGCGATTTTCCAGGAAGTAGTCGCCGACCTTCTGGGCCGCCTTCAACAGCTTCTCGAAGGTGGGAATCAGCGCGATCAGCACCTTGGTGCCGACCGATTCGAAGGTGTCGCGAAGATCCAGGTACACGTTGCGCAGCCGCTGGGCGTCCTGCGCGTCCTTCGACGAGATGGCCGAGCGCTTTTCCTGCGCCAGCACCAGCTGCTGGATTGCAGCCGGCCCCTGCTTGATCAGGTCGAACTGGTCGTCCGAGATGCCCATCATCTGGGCGGCCAGCGCGGCGCGGGCCCGGTCGGTCTTGTAGATCTCCGACACGATGCGCGAGCGCGCCAGCAGGTAGCTGTTGCCGTCCTTCAGGTCCTCGACCTTGCCGCCGAACTGGAAGAACGCCGGCAGGGTCTCGGCGGACATGCCGCGGCGGAATTTCGCCACCTCGCTGGCCGACTGGCGCAACTGGGCGGTGATGCCTTCCGCCGAACCGCCGGCACGCTCGGCGGCCCTCTGCCAGGCCTGCAGGCGCTCGGTGCTCATGTCCAGGTTCTTGGACATCTGCCCGAGGCCGGCGGCGCCGCTGATGGTGTTCGCGGTGAAGTTCTTCAGGCCCATCCCGGCCGTGAACACCGCCAGCAGCGCCAGCGCCTCGTTGCGCATGCGGCTGAAGAACATGGCCGCCTGCTTACCGTTGGCCTCCATTGTCCGTGCGGCACGGCCGGATTCCTCCGTCGTGTGCTTCAGCGAACGATCGACCTCCGCCACGCCTTGCTTGAACCCCTTGGCGTTCAGCTTCAGCTCGACGAACAGGGCATCCAGAATGGTGGCCATTGCTACTTCCTCACTTCGGACAGCACACGCCTGTTGTGCGCGTCCACCGCGATCACCTCAAGCAGGTTGTAGAGATCCTCGGCCCCGTACACGGTCTGCAGGTCATGCAGCATGTGCGGATGCCGGGAGATGACCGCGGCGATGTTGGGCGGCACATTGGCGTAGCTGATCAGCCGGTGGTTGCCGCCGTGCCAGGGCTGGACGCCGAAGTCGATTGGCCGGCGGCTTGCGAAAAATCCAGGTGCAGCGCCACAATCTCGCGGCGCAGCAGCAGGCGCGTGGCCACTTCCTCGATGTCGTCGTCGTCCAGCCGCCGCGTGCCGGCGCGGCCCATGTCCACCTCGACGCACTCCATCATCTTGTCGAAAAGCGGCTTCGCCTGTTCGAACTTCAGGGTTTGGAGCGCCTTCAGGCCGATCGTCGCGAGCCCGGCCAGACCGGCCTGCGCGATGTTGTCGGGGATTTCTACCCCCGCGTTCATCAGCGCGAACATCGCGCGGCCGGCCCACTCCTCGGCGTCGGTCGCCGACAGCTCGGTGATCAAGAACACCTTGCCCTTGTCGCGCCCGGGCGCGCTGATGGTGATGGTCTTCTGTTTGCGCGCCATATCACACCACCGACGGGCTGACGTTTTGCCAGGTGATCTGGAACGTCATGGGTTGCAGGATGGCGCGCGCGGTCGGCACCGGCGGCGCCTGGGTCAGCACCCCGCGCTGGAGCGTGTACTTGCGATCCAGCGACGGAATGGCCAGCGAGCCGTTGGAGTAAAAGACCTCCCGCGCAGTTTTCATCGCGGCGATCCATACCTCGAAAATGTCCTTCGAAGGCGAATCCGCCTGGATTGTGATCGTCTGGATGACAGGCTGCGGCGTGTAGCCGGCGGACATATAGCCATCCACGCCCATCACCGCCTGGGCGAGCTGCACGGCGTCGAATGCGAAGGCGTCGTCCGTGGCATAGCCCTCGATCTTGCGCGGGGTGGGATAAACACCGCCCACCGCCAGCATGAGGACGGAATTGGCACTGGTCAGAGTCGTCATGATGTGTTGCCCTTACAGGACGGCCAACGAGGCCAGGGTGATCTGCTGGACGGAACCGCCGTCCATGTACCAGAACGTCATGGGCGGCGTCTCGCGCGCCTCGCGCACCTGCGGCGTGGCGTCCTTGATCTGCAAGTACCAGCCACGGGTCTGCAGCGTTTCCGAGATGTCCACGCCGGCCTGGTTGTTCACCTGGGCCTTCTGCTGCGCGGACAGCGTCACGCCGGCGCGGATGGCGCCGAAGTTCACCCCCGCGTTGATCGGATCCAGGCAGGCCGCATCGATCAGCGTGTAGCCGTCCAGGTTGTAGGGGATCGAGTTCACCTGCGTGAGCAGCGTCATCAGCGCCTGCTGGAAGGCCGCGTTGAGCCAGATCTGGTTCACATAGGTGTCGATCCACTTCCAGTTGCCGCTGATCTGCCCCGGGTAGAAGAAGCGGAACTGGTCGTTGCTGGTGGCGTAGTCGCCGTAGAAGTTGTAACCGTTGTCGATCAGCGTCTGCGCGGTCGTGGCGTCGGTCACCGAGAACGTCAGGCCCGACTGGCCCTTGAAAGCCAGCGTGATCCGGCCGTTCGTGCGCTCGAAGTCGATCGACGCCACGGCGCCCAGGACGAAAGCCGCATGCTGAATGTCCTTGTAGACCGGCACCGAGCCGGAATACTCGTTCGCCGCGATGCGAGCGGCCCAGCTGGTGGTGCTGCCTTGCTGCGTGGCCGCCACGTCGGTGTCCCAGCCCACATAGACGTAGCGGTTGCCCCGGCTGTTCGTCCAGGCCGAGAAGGCGACCTTGCCGTCGGTGTCCGGCTCGAACGTGGTCATGAAGGACGCCCAGTTCTGGGTGATGTCCGTGATCGCACTCATGTCCGTGGCCGGCACGCCTGCGGCGGCTCCCTGCGACAACACCGCGCCCGTGGCCTGCGTCAGCTTCAGGCCGGCCGCGATCGTGCCGCTGCCGTAGCTGATGGTGCTGGCCGCGCCGTCGGTGGCCGAGGTGATCACGAAGGCCGCGCGCTGCGCATCGTAGGTGCACGAGGCGCCGAACGACGTGAACGCGGCCTGGATGATCGAGGCCGCATTCGAGAAGCTGGTGGCGGCGGCCAAATCGATGGCGCTGGACGTCTTCGCCGTGCCGTCCACGGTCACGGTCAGAACACCCGTCAGGGCCTGCAGCTGCGCCAGCGTGGTCGAGGCCATCGAGCCGCTGCGCACGTAGGCGGCCACGGCCTCGGTAGGATACTGGGCGAACAGCAGGTTGCCCGGCTTGCGCGTCGAGTTGTCGAAGCCGTTGAAGTAGATGCCGGCCAGCGTCGCCTCGGCCGAGGTGGCGCCGAAGAAGCGCTCGACATCGCGCGCCGTGGCAAAGCTCTGGACGGTGCCAACGGGCACCGCGGTGTTATCGGTCAGGATCAGGCCGTTCAGGTCGAGCGCCGATCCGCCGGCGCCGATCACGCCAGGGACGACCTGGACGATTTCACTGGCGGGAATGGACATAGCTTTAAGCTCCCGGAGGGTAGGTAGTGTCGACCTCGACGAGGTCCACGTGGAGTTCGTCCGCAAACTGCTGCGGCACGGTGATGGATGGGTTGAACTGCAGGACCGCGTCGACTGACCAGCGTTCCAGGTACTGATCCTCGCCGGTGATAAACGGCAGTTGCCGCGGCTCACCGGTGTAGAGCGGCTGCGCGCCGCTCGCCTTCAATGCGTCGCAGCCGTAGGAGCTGCGCAGCGCGATGCAGATGGCCAGGGCCATGTCCTGCGCGCCGTCGCCGTAGCAATCCACCTGGGCGTTCCACTGGGTGGGCCGCGTCAGGGTCATGGTGCCGGCGCTCGGCACGTCCGCGTAGGTGGTGCGCGGCAGGGACAGCGCAGGCGCCAGGATGGGCGTGATGTACACGTAACGCCCCGCCGGCGGCGGCACGCGGTTCTGCTGCCCGCGCACCACCGGGACCTGGTCGCCGACGATAACCTGCACGAACGCGCCCAGCGCGTCGACCAGCGCGTCTTCGGTGAGGGAAACAGGAATGCTCATGGTGCCGCGTCCATCTGAAGGGTCACGCCGACCTTGCACCAGTCGGGCCACGTCTCGAAGACCACGGTCACCAGCCATACCTGGCCGCCGAAGACCAGCAGATCGCCACCCTTGGCCAGCGGGCGCACAACGCCCTGGGTGTCGCCGTACATATACACACTGCGCTGCACCCCCTGGATGTTCTGGGCCTCGAGGTGCGCCAGATCCTTGCCGCTCAGCGGCTGCACCTGCAGGCGCGCGGCCGCGTCCGGCTTGTACTTCGGCACCTGCTTGCGCCCGAGGCCGATCTCGTAGCCATCGCTGGCGCGCAGAGTGCCGTCGATCATCGGGTTCACGGCGGCGATGATCGGGCCGGCGATTCCGTGCAGGTTCATGTGTCGACCTCGTAGTCCACGCTGTTCATCATGTGGCCGGTATCGACCAGAGGCTTTTCGAAGCCCTTGCGAGCCACGGTGACAGGCGACAAGGCCGGGCTATCCAGGTGCCGGATGGATTCCTGCAGCTGGCCCTTGATGCCCTCGCCCATCTGGCCGAGCGTCTTGTCGATGTCGTAGTCGGAGTTCTTTGCCACGGCACCGAGGGCGCGTGGCCAGTCCTTCTGCTTCTCGGCAATCATCGACCGGAAAAATGGCCGCGGGGGCTGGTTGCGGTCGGGTCGCCCAAACTCGTTGACGGCGGCCACCAGCGCGACCGGGGTACCGTCCGGATAGGTGGCGCCTTCCAGGAACCCGACGCGCAGCGAGCCGCCGTCGCCCATTTTCTTAGCCATGTCCTCCAGCCGCCGCACCAGGGCCTCTCCGCCCTTCAGGCTTACGGCCGCCATGGGATCACCACCGGGACCGCGTAGCCGGTCGGTGCGGGCCGATAGCGGCCCACCCGATACTTGGCGGTGGCCTCCCAATACTGGGCGCCATAGCCGGTCTGCGCATACCACTGCGCCGAGCCGGGCGCCACGTTGTATGCGGCCGAGACCGACACCGAGCCCTCGGTGGCGCTGCTGATGCGGCCCACCAAAGACCGCGGTCCCTGGCCATTTTCACCATAGGTCAGCGCCGCGATGTGGGCGGTCAGCAGATACAGGAGGGCCTTGCGCTCGTCGACATCACAGACCGCGCTGCTGTCCTTGTTGCTCAGGTACAGCGTAGCCATGCTGAAGGCATGGTTCAGCTGCGGATCCGTGAGCGTCGCGAAGGACGGATAAATCAGCCGAAACTCAGCGGGATCAAAGACGACGACAGCCATGGGCCGCTCCTATTTCTTCTTGCCTTCGTAGTTCTCGGGCTTGATGCCGGGCGCGGGCGCCTCGGGGTCCAGACCTTCCAGTCCGGATTTCTCGTCCTTGCGCTCCTTGGCCTTCGAGACGGCGCTGCGCTCGCTGCCCTGGGCGAAGATAAGTTCCTTCTTGAGCGGCTGGAAGTCGGGGTACAGCTTGCTCCATGCCGCCCAGAACTCGGCATCCACTACGGTGAGTCCATGGCCAGCGATGGCTTCCGGATGGTTGGCACCGTTCAGGGTGACGGAGGGCGCGCCGGGGATATCCAGCACCAGGCCGTTGGGCAACTTGCACGCGATGGTCACAGTCGACATATCTCTTCCTCGAATGAAAAAGAGGCGCCACATGGGCGCCCCTCTGGGTTGCTGCGCTTCGCGCTGGTCAGACGCCGATCATGGCGGCAATGGCCATCGGCACCTTGATGATGGCGCCCCACGTTCCCTGCGACTTCTTCTGCTTGAAGCTGGAAGTGTCGCGAACGATGGCATGGGCGCGCATCTTCTCGGTGAAGGCCGCGGTGCCGACGTTCTGGCCGTCGATCGATTCGGCGATGAGCTGCACCAACTGGCCCGAGCCCGTCGCGTACTGCACGGCGGTTTCCACGGTCAGGTTGGGGAAGTTCTTGGCCAGCATGTCGCTGACGTTGACGTTGTACTGGTTCGTCTTCGTCAGGTTGACTTCGGTCTCGGGCGACATGCACAGCTTCAGCTTGTCGCGACGAGTGACCAGGCCACGGGTCTGCGTCACCAACTGGCCGTAGATCTTCACGATGTCGTCGTAGACCGCCTGGCCGTCCTTGCCCGACCACAGGGTCACGCCGCCGACCGAGATCGGGGCCACCGGCGCCGACAGGTTGGGGTCGTTCAGCAGGCCGTAGTTCTGCAGGCCGGCGATGCCGAAGAAGTAGCTGTTGTCCTGAAACTTGTTCAGCACCAGGGCCGACGCGATGTTCAGCTCGGACGCCCAGTTGATCTTCGCCTGGCCGGCCATGTCCAGCTCGCGTTCACCCCATTCCGTCATGGTCTGGTAGTGGTACGACTGGCGCTGCGGGAAGTTGGTGTTCGCGCCGGCGCGGCCGTTGTTGTTGAAGTCGCCGTAGGACGACACTTCACCCGTGGATTCCACCACCGGGAAGGTAGCCGTCAGGGTGGTCCAGTCGCCCTTCTTCGACTCGCCCAGGATCACGGCACCCTGCATGGGCGTCGTCAGCACGCGGGTCAGCTCGGGGTCGATGTAGTTCAGCAGGTAGCCGGGAATGCCCGAGTTGCTGACCGTCACCAGCGGGCCGGCCGCGTCCATGGCCAGGCCATAGTCGGCGCGGAACTCGTCGGGCAGATAGTCCTGAGCGCCCGGGAACACGATGCCGAAGTGCTTCTCCAGCAGCGCGAGGTCTTGGTTTCGTTTCATTGCTTTACCCCAGGTTGGTGGAGGTCATCTTGATGAGGGCACCGATGGCACCCGCACTGCCGACGAACATATTGGTTTCGGTGTGACCGGAAATCGTGTCACCGGCTGCACCGGTCGATACCGTGCCGTCGGTGTTGGACGCGAAGATCTTCTGCCCGATGGTGGCCACGGTTTTGGTAGCAACCCAGAAGTCGCCACCGTTGTGCAGGGTGACGCCCAGACCTTGCGGCACGATCATGGTCGATTCGGCCAGCCAGATCGTGATGGCGCCTTGCTGCTCGCGGTGAACGAAGCCGGTAGGCGCGCCGGCGCCGGCATTGCTGACCAAGCCATCCGCGTCCGCCCAGGCGAAGCGGCCCACCGTCACGCCATCGGCGTCAGCCACCAGGGTGCCAGGGCCAGCCAGCACGGTCGAACGCGGGTTCGAGCTGGCGAAATCGCCGGCAACAGCGGCGGCGGGTTCGATGTAGACCTGTTTCTGAAAGCCCATTTAGATCACCTTGGGAAGATGCGGAAAGCGGTCGCGGAAGCTCTTCTGAGCGGCCGAGTCCATCGCCACGCGCGGGGTTTGCGGGGCCTGGTCTTGCGCCAGGGCCATCTTGACCATGGCACGATAAGCCGAGGGCGGCGTATCGGTCAGGTCAATGCCCTTGGCGTCCAGGGCCATCTTGTAAACCGCCTCGGCCGAGTCCTGGGCGACGATCTCGCCGAGGATGGGCCGGCATTCCTGCTCGGCGGTGCGGATCGCGGTCATGCGCTGGACCGCCGCCTGCTCGCCGGCTTTCTGGGCCTTGGCCAGAGCCTGATCCATCGCCTGCTGGGTCACCGGTCCGGGCGGCGTGTCCGGGGTGTGTGGCGGCTCGTCGTTGGCTGCGGGCGGCTCACCCAGGGCTGCCATGACGCGCGCAGCTTCTTCCGGGCCCAGCTTCTCACCGAGCATTTCCCGGATTTTGCCCATCAGCTCGTCGTCTTGGGCGACCGGCTTGGGCTCGACCGTATCGTCATCCTCGTCCTCGCCGATCGGCGCCACGGCGGGATCGGTGAAGACCTCGATGACCTCCTTCAGGTCTTCCAGGTCGGCGTCCTGCGCCAGCTTGCCCTTAAAGTGGTTCTGCATGGCGCGGATGATGCGCGGCTGCTCGGACTTCAGGTTTTTGCGGCTGACGCCCTTGAGGAAGGGGGTCAGGTCGCCTAGTGCCGCGTCCTGGGCCAGCCGGGGCCGGATATGCGCCCCGAGTGCCCCGGCGACGACGGCGGCGGTTTTGCTCAGTTTCATTTTCGGGATCTCCGAAGGGTTGAGGGTACTGCTGTCGCCTACGACGACGTCCGGGCCTGCACGGCCCACTTCGACAAGCGCGACGTGATTGCCGCGGATGTCTCGCATGACCCCGTCGTATGCGACGCCCTCATACATGCCGGGCGTCATATCGGCACGGTAGCGATAGGCGCTCGAAAGCTCCTTCTGCTCATCGGACTCGATAAGCGCGATCGCAACGGCGTCCCATACGACGAGGGAATTCTTCAGGTACGGCGCCAGGTAGGAGGCGTTCGAACCAGTGGCCCCAACCACAAACTCTTTCTGCGGCTCGGCGGCCGAGACGGGGATGTGTTTGGACAGCAGCGGGATGTTGTTGAAGGTCGGCGCCGCCTTTTCCAGTTCCTGCGGATCACGCAGCAGGAAGTAAATGCGGTTGGCGTCGAGACCCAGGACCTCCCAGTCCGGGATCTCGCTGCCGCGGTACGGGTTGACCGTGGCCTTGCTGATGTTGCTGATCTCGACATGCATACGCCCGTCCACGTCGATCGTGCGGACTGTGGCGCGGTCGAAGGCCAGGCCGTGGTGCTTCTGCTGTTTCATGGGTCGAATCCCGGGATGATGCTGATGGCCACGCAGCGGCAGTTCGGCAGTTCGCCGGGACGAATGTAGTTGCCGTCGATGAGCATGCCCTTGTCCACGTCGTAGACCTTGCCGTCGGCTTCCTGGTGCGACTTGCGCGGGTGTTTGCCGCCGCGCGAGTGCCGCCACTTGGCCTGTTTGATGCCCAGACCCTGCTGGCGTACCCGCGTGATGGTGGCCGTGGCCTTGTTGTTCTGGTCGCGGGCGATGAAGGCCGCGCGCCGCTTGGTGACGCCATACCGCTTCTGCAGGTCCTCGACCAGCCCTTCCAGGTCTCGCCCCTGGGTCACAGACCGCATGACCATGCCCTGCACCTCCTGCAGGTGCTCGGCGGCGATCGACTTGATCAGCCCGACGTTCTCCTGCACGGTGGCCTGGAACACGTCATTGGCCGCCCGGGTCAGCTGGAACTGCACACTGAACCCCTTCTGGCGCAGGGCGTTGCGCAGCGAGATGTCCGCCGCGCTCATCGATGTCTCGGCGAACTCGTTTGCCACCGGCTGGGCCACCTCGTCGAAGCGGCGCTGCCATTGCTTGGCCAGGCGTCGCATCATCTTGGTCAGCGCCATGGCTGGGCTTTCGTCCTGGGCGATCTCCGGCACATTGCGCCGGTAGGCCGCCGTCAGCCAGTACACCAGGGACCGCTGCATTTCATCGATAAGGCGGTCCAGGCGCTTGCGGTAGGCCGCCTCGATCCCCTGGTTGGCGTGCACGGGGCGCAGCGGCACCTCGCGGCCGGTAGGTGAAACGAGGTCAGGCATTGACGTCGTCCTGCGGTTCGTCGTCCAGGGGTGGCGGCGCGTCGGGCACCGGGTCGGGCACACCATCGCCGTCGTCGTCATCCAGATCTAGCGAGTGGTAGCCGTTCGTCTCGTCCGCCGCCACGCGCTCGCGCTCTTCCTGCGGGCTGATGGCGCCAGATTCGATCAGCACTGCTCCGGTATCGGCGTCCAGCTTGCGCACCTCGGCCTGCTCCTTCTCGCTCATCTGCCACAGGGGCACGAAGCTGAAGGTGATGTCGGGGTCGATCTCGCCGAACTCGCTAAGTTGGATCACATCCAGGCATTGCTGCAGCGGGTCGCGGAATACCGATTCCTGCGCCGAGTGCATGTCGTCGTAAAACACCCGTATCTCGCCGTCGGCGGTCGCATTCAAGCCGCTGGGCGAGATGCCCATCAGCTTGACCAGCGGAATGCCCGACACGACCGAAAGCTGCTCCAGAGACTGGTTCTGCAGAGCATCCAAGCCGGACAGGGGGACATTCTCGAATCGGAAATCCTCGCCGTCCTTGTCAATCGCCCACGCACCTCGATTGGTACGCATGCGATTGAACAGGTCGACCCGGTTGAACACGTCGTTACCAGGCTCCCCGGTTAACACCGCTGCCATGTTGGTGGCGAACAGCGGCACCGAGAACCCATCTATCAGATTGGCCACGGCCTGGCGGGTCTTCAGCCAGTTATCCACGTACGGAATCGCAAGCTGCGTCATGGACATGCCGCCGAAGTTGTACGACGGCTTCAACAGGTCGGGCACCTCGCGCGACACGATGTTGAGCAGGCGGCTGCTGTGCACCTGGCGCCCCAGCACAAACCAGGACGTCGGCTTGTAGAAGTCCGGCCGCATTGGGTTGTCGCTGTTGTAGAGGTACGGCGTCGTCCAGACCGGGTCGATGACCTTGAAGCCCACCAGCGCGCCCTTGGCAATCTTCGCGGGACTCTTGACCAGGATGGACTTCAATTCATCCGGGTCAGCCCACGCCAGCATGCCGCTAGGCGTCTTCACGTCGATGTAGATCTGCGAGCGGCCGAACAAGCCATCCTGCAAGGCAGCCAAGCGGAACTTGGCGCGCAGGCGGTGGCGGCGCATGGCCTTCTCGATGACTTCGAGCTTGTCGGCCTTGTCGTCGTCGCCCTTGACCTCCAGCTTGATCCACTTCCGGGTCATCTCTTTGGCGATGACGTCAGACATCTTGCGGTACTCGGGGCGCTGCGAAAGCTCGGCCAGGTACGGATACCCGATGAAGCCCATGCCGGCGTACGCCTCGCTCACGTAGGCATAGACGGGGCTCATGGCCTCGTCCATGGCCAGCACGGACTTTTCCTTGTCTGCGGGAATCACGAACGGGGCCACCGCTGGGCGCTTGAACTCGCCCTTCGGCGTGGCCGGCGGCTCAGACGGCGGGATATTGGAGCGGCCCAGGGCTTCCGCGCTGATCTTCATCCCTGGCTCGCGGCGCGCGGCCGGGGCCGGCGCAGGAGCCACAAGGGCATTCCTGCGCAAGATCCAGTCGAGTAATTTCATGCGCGCCTCATGGCTTCGGGGTTGATTGTCATAGGCCGCTTGGTGATCAGCTCGGCAAAGGCCCGTGAGAGCCCGTCGACCTGATCGTCATGCTTGCCGTTAGGAAATGAGCGCAATTCGTCTATCAGCGCCTTGTTCCAGTCGCCGCGCAGCATCAGCACGTTGCCGACGTTGACCTGGGCGGCGAACGGCTCGGCGCGCACGACCTTGTCGCCGCTTTCCGGGCTGCTCACGATCCGGTAGCCGGGCATGCCGCGCGTCAGGTACAGCACCTGCGTCTTGCCGGCCTGCCCCGGGTCCTGCGGGATGCTGATCCGCACCTGTCGGCCGTCCAGCGCCGCGGTGTTCTCCAGCGCCTTGTCGCGGCGGTCCGGGCCCCACTGGCCGCGCACCATGTCCCCGATCACGTACTGACCGGTCGGCAGGCGGCCCAGCTTCGGGCCGGCCGTGAAGTCGCCCGCGCCGTCGGTGCTGGCGAAGTCCCAGCCGCGCACCCAGTCGATGCGCCCAGCGGGCAGCGCGTCGATGACCTGGATCTGGTCGGGCCTGAACAGGTCACCATCCAGCGGCGTCGGCAGCTGCTGATACAGCGACGACCAGGTGCGTGAGTTGCTTTCGAACTGCGCCCAGTGCTGGCGATCGAACCATTCCGGCCAGAGGTATTCGCCCCGGGCGCGGCCCAGCGGGTCGCTGTCGACCTCGCAGCGCGCCTGGATGCACAGCACCTCCCAGTCGTTGCCGTCCTTGCAGCGGATCAGCCCGCTTTCGCCCTTCCAGTCATCCGGCAGAATCCGGCCGGCCAGGTCGTCCTCGTGCCACCGCGTGGTGATCAGGACAATCCAGCCGCCCGGGATCAGGCGCGTTTTCAGGTCGTCTTCGTAGGCGTCCCAGGTCTTGTTCCGGATCGTCTCCGAATTCGCCTGCTCGCGGCCCTTGATCGGGTCGTCGATGATGATGCCGTGGGCGCGGTTGCCGGTGATGCCAGACAGGATGCCGCAAGCCATGTACTCGCTGCCGTTGGACAGCGCGAATTCCTGGGCGGCGTTCGAATCCGACACCAGGGCCGCGCCCCAGATGTTCCGGTACCGCGGCTGCTTGATGATCGAGCGCGTGCGGCGCCCCATCTTGCGGGCCAGGTCGTCGCCATAGCTGGCCAGGATGACGCGCCGGCCGGGCGTGGCGCCCAGGTACTTCGAGGGGAACACCACCGACGCATACGTCGACTTGGCGCTCCCGGGTGGCATGCAGACGATCATCCGGCCGTGCCGGCGCTGGCTGGTCTCTTCCAGCTTGGCCAGCAGCAGCCGGTGGTGCACCGCCATGGTGGTCTCGATGGGCTCGAAAAACTCGGCGTCCGGGTCTTCCTCATCCACCGGCCGGCCTGGCACCTCGATCGCGTTGGCGTACTGGAGGATGTCAGCCCTCGCCCGCCTCCGGATCAGCAGCTCCCGGGCCGCTTCCTGCCGCGAGGGCAAGTAGCTCTTCGTCGGTGAAGTCATCGGCCTTCCGCGGCGGCGTGTTCAGGTTGATCTGTTGCGATACGGGCAGAATGCCGTAGGCCTCGCGCTCCAGGGCGATCAGCACCTTGAGCGTTTCGGCCAGCTTCTTCAGCCCGTCAATGCGGGACGCCATGGAAATGGCGCGGTTGTAGACCGTCTCGCGCTTTCCCTGGGCGCCGTCTTCGTCACTGCGCAGGAACTCGGCCAGGTCGCGGAACAGTTCAGGGTGGCCGGTCTCGGCCTCCAGCTCCACCAGCATGGCCTCGGTGGCCTCGCGCATTCGGCGGATGGTCGACTTGTGCTTTAGCTTGACGTCGGCCAGCGCCTGGGCGCCGATGGCGATCTCTTCCTTGACCCGGTGCGCACTCGATTCACTGCGTGCCGTGGACTGCGTACTTAACCTGCGTACTTCCTCCCTGCGCACGAGCTCGTCGGCCTTGGCCTGGACTCTGGCGTTCAGGTCACGGGGCCACTCGTCGCGCTTGGCGCGCTTGCGGATGGCCCCCTCGGTGATGCCGTGCAGGGTGGCGAGTTCGCGCAAGGACATGACGCCCGCGCGGTAGCCCGCCTCGATGCGCTCCCAGTCGGGTGGCGCCTTCTTGGGCTGTGTCACGATTATTCCGTCTTGATGCGCATCCCGCGCTCTACGACGCGGGCGACTCGTTGATAGTTGGGCTCGGCCCCCGTAAGCATGCAGCGCAGGCGAATGCCATAGAGGTAGGGCAAGACCCACCAAGCGGAGCGAACGATGAGCGTGAGAACGACTTTTTCCATAAAGGCCTCAGATCGTTGCGTCCATCCGACTACCCGCCACGGCGGGCTGGGCGCGGCGGTTCTCGTCGTGCTGGCCGCCGGCGACAAGACCGGAAAGAAGTGCCCCGCGCATTTGCCCCTGCGCGGGCGCCAGGCCAGCTGAGGCGACTCATGGGGGTGTTGTTGGTGTGGGGCCCCTCCCCCAAAGCACGCATTGCACGTGGCGCTGTGTGGCGCAGGGAGACTTCGGGCGGCGCCGGTCGGAGCCAGTGAGACGGGGTCATCCCCGCACGCAGCGGCCGCGGCGGCTCACTGCTGTCTGGTCGATTGCGGCGGCTGTTCCCACAGAGCAGAGGCCAGAGCATGACGTCTGCCAGCCGGTGCCCCTGCTCTCTGGAAACGCCCATGAAAAAAGCCCCGGCTTTCGCTCGGGGCTTGCTTTCTTACGGCCGAACGACGCCCGCCTTTCGGGCATCGGGGTCACGTCGTTAGACGGTAGTCTGACTGTCTTGATCGAGATTATGCACGCGCGCGGCGTACTGTGCAACAAAATCTTCGAAGTTACCGACAGCGCGCACCAAAATGTCGTCGTACTCACGCGGCCGGATATTCAAGCCCCGACAGGTCATTTTCCAGTAGGCATGTCCTACGTAGTGGGCTCGCAACAGCTCGCGGTGCAGATGGAGTACGCGATAAACCGAATTTCTCCATGCAGCCTCCAGAAAATCTGCATCGGACTCATCCCACTCGTCCCAAGGATCCTCTTCCAAGTTCCGCGTCTGTCCGGCACGCCGCGCGAGATCCTTGCAAACCTGATAGGTCGGAGAAACGCTACGCCGCCGGCGGTCTCGCATGACTTCGCCCCAATTCTCGAGGCGGGAATGGAAGTCGGCCGGCAGACGGTCCAGCAGCATTTTGGGTGTCGTCATTCGCTACGTCGCTCCTCGAAAAGTCGGCACCGCTGGCCTACCTGCATGCCATGACCGCAGGCCAGAATGCGGCGCCCGTCGAATTCGCTCTTGATCAAGCGGATATGCGCGCAGCCAGCGCAACTGCGCACAGGCGGCGGCTCCTGGCGGCGCTCCAGCACCTTGGCCGGGTCACCTCGATCGGATTGGCGGGCCCATGTCATGCTGCGCGCTCCTGGGCCATTCGGTGCTGGGCCGTGAGTGCGACACCGAGAGCTGCCCA
>Ga0180215_1000597_pt1 | contig 44387 bp, 39 predicted proteins | sample eDN3rd37CBELigBY_FD_128871 | JGI IMG/M metagenome (GOLD analysis project Ga0180215, IMG submission 128871) | Enriched backyard soil microbial communities from Emeryville, California, USA - eDNA 3rd pass 37_C BE-Lig BY (version 2) (version 2) | ecosystem: Environmental > Terrestrial > Soil >...
CCGGGTGGCGCCGGAGGCGTCGTCGAAGGTGGCGCGCACCTCCGCCGCGGGGAGGCGCTGGACGAGGGGCGTGGCCTGCCCGCCGCCCGGCTCCTTGTAGCGCAGCGTCACCGTGGCGAGGTCCCCCTTCGATTCGAGCGCGCCCTCGTGCAGCTCGATCTCGAGGAGCGCGGTGACGTCGTGGCCCGCGCCCACGTCGCCCGCGTCGAGGTCCTCTTCGGCGAAGTCGTCGTCGGCGATGGCGCGGTTCTCGTAGCCGATCAGCCGGTGGCGCTTCACCACCGCCGGATTGAACGCCACCTGGACCTTCGCGTCCTCCGCCACCACCACCATGGTGGAGAGGAGGTCGCGCCGCACCACGCGCAGCGCCTCGCCCTCCCCGTCGACGTAGGCGTAGTTGCCGTTGCCGTAGTCGGCGAGCCGCTCCATCTGACCGTGGTCGTAGTTGCCGCGGCCGAAGCCGAGGGTGGTGAGGTAGATGCCGGTCTTGCGCTTCTCGGCGATCAGGTCGATGAGCGGATCGCCGAAGAGCCCCACGTTGAAGTCGCCGTCGGTGGCGAGGATCACCCGGTTGATCCCGCCGGGCTCGTGGATCTGCTGCGCCATCTCGTAGGCGGCGACGATCCCGCCGGAGCCGTTGGTGGAGCCACCGGCGGAGAGGCGATCGATCGCCGCCGCGATCGCCTGCCGCTCCGACGCGGGCGTGGGGGGAAGGAGCGTGCCCACGCTCCCCGCGTAGACGACGATGCCCACCCGATCGTCGGGGCGGAGCTCGTCGAGGAGGAGGCGCAGCGTCCGCTGCACCAGCGGGAGCTTGTCGGGCTCGTCCATCGACCCCGAGACGTCCACCAGGAAGACGAGGTTGGCGCGGCCGCGCTCGGCGACGGTGCGCGCCTGAAGGCCGACGCGCAGGAGGTGGAGCCCCTCGCCGAAGGGAGAGGGCGCCGCCTCGAGGTGGATGGCGAAGGGGTCCTGCGCGGGCGGCTCGTAGCCGTACGAGAAGTAGTTGAGGTACTCCTCCACCCGCACGCCGTCCGGGTGGGGGAGGTGCCCCGCCAGCACGTCGCGGCGCATGAGCGAGTAGGCGGCGGTGTCCACGTCGACGCCGAAGGTGGCGTAGGGGTCCTGCGACGTGGAGACGAAGGGATTCTCCCCCACGCGGACGTACCTCTCGCCCCCGTGCCAGGGGGCGCCGCCGAGCCAGTCGCCGGGGAGCCCCAGCCCCGCGTCCTCGGAGTCCGCGCCGCAGCCGGCAAGGAGCGCGCCCACCAGCGCCAGCAGCACGATCCTGCGCATCGCCATCCTCCTCCTCGCGCCAGTCGTGATCGCAGGATAGCGGCCTTCGGCGCAATGCCGAGGGGCCGGGCGGCCGTTTCCGTATCCGGCGCGGAATACGGCGGCGCGTGGTGCCGCCTTGCGACGGCTGTTGCCACCGGCGGAGCGCGACGCGCTTCAGAGCGGCAGCAGCAGCTCCGCCTCCGCCCCGCCGCCGTCGCGCCTGTCGCGCAGCTCGAGCCTGCCCCCGTGGGCCTCGGCGATCCGCCGGGAGAGGACCAGCCCCAGCCCCGTCCCCTTCGGCTTGTCGGTGGCGAAGGGGGTGAAGAGCTCCACCCCCTCGGGGAGGCCCGGCCCCTCGTCGAGCACCGCCACCCGCACCACCTGCCGCACGCTGTCGCGGACGCGCACGCGCATTCCCGGCGCCACCCCCGTCTCCACCACGATCCGCCCCTGCCGCCCCGCCATCGCCTCCGCCGCGTTCTTGACCAGGTTGAGGAGGACCTGCGCCACCGCGTCCCGATCCAGCTCCACCTCGGGCAGCGAGGGATCGTAGCGGCGCACCACCTCCACCCCCGCCGGCACGAAGGCGCGGGAGAGGAGGAGGACGTCGTCGCAGAGGGCGTGGAGGTTGGCGGGCAGGAGGGTGAGCGCCGGCGGCCGGGTGAGGTCGAGGAGGGAGCGGACCAGCCCGTCCACCCGCGCCGCCTCCCGGGCGATCAGCTCGGTGTAGGCGCGCAGGGGGGCGTCCGCGGGGAGCTCGTCGCGCATCAGCTCCGCCGCCCCCTTGAGCCCCGCGAGCGGGTTGCGGATCTCGTGGGCGAGCCCGGCGGCGAGGGTCTCGAGGTCGATCCGACCCTGCTGCTCCCGCAGCCGCACCACCAGCGCGCCGCCGCGGGGGAGCGGCGCCACCGTGGCGCCCACCCTGCCCTTCGGCGGGCCGAGGTCGATCTCGCCCAGGGTCTCCACCCGCTCGCGCCGCGCGCGCTCCGCCAGCGCGGCGAGGGCGGGGCCGACGCGGGGCAGCTCCGCCGCGGGCTTCATCGCCCATCTTCCCGCGGAGAGGGAGAGGAGCTCCTCCGCCGCGGCGTTGAGGTGGAGGAGGGTTCCCCTGCGGGAGAGCAGGAGCGTCGGCGTGGGATGGGCGTCGATCGCCTCGCGGAAGAGCCTGGCGCCGCGCCTGCCCGCCACGGATCAGAGCGCCTCTTCGCCGCGGTCGCCGGTGCGGATGCGGATCACCTCGTCCACCGGGAGGACGAAGATCTTGCCGTCGCCGATGCGGCCGGTGCGCGCGGCGTTCTGGATCGCCTCCACCACCGCGTGGACCTGGTGATCCGCCACCACCACCTCGATCTTCACCTTGGGGAGGAAGTCGACCACGTACTCCGCGCCGCGGTAGAGCTCGGTGTGGCCCTTCTGCCTGCCGAAGCCCTTCGCCTCGATCACGGTCAGGCCCTGCACGCCCACCTCGGCGAGCGCTTCCTTCACCTCGTCGAGCTTGAAGGGTTTGACGATGGCCTCGATCTTCTTCATCGGCTCGGGCGCTCCGCGATTGGGAAGAGGCGGAGGCTACTTGCCGCCGCGCCCCCGCACAAGCGCCCGCTTCATGCGCGTGCTGCCGCGGCGACGAAGCGGGCCACGTCGCTCCAGAGGGCGAGGAAGCGGGTGCGGTTGAAGCCGCTGCCGCTGGAGAGCCAGTCGAAGTGGGGCGGGCGCGCCTCGGGATCGTCGAAGTGGCCGATCACGTCGAGGTGGTCGGCGCGGGTGGCGTGGATCACCTCGCCGAAGAGCTGGGAGAGCGTCGGCACCATCCCGTCGCTCGCCGACGCGGGCGGCAGCTCGCCGAAGGCGGCGACGAGGGCGCCCGCCTGCTTCGGCTCGGGATCGACCGCGCGCATCCGGGAAGAGAGGCGGTGCATCACGTTGAAGACCGCGTGGGTCGCGTGGGCGTAGGGGTCGAGCCCCGCCGCCAGGGTGGTGCCCACGCCGGGCTCCCGCGCCCAGGTGATCACCGAGCCGCAGGCGACACCCTCCCGCGGGCAGGTGGTGGCGTTGAAGAGATCCATCGCCTCCGGCGTGATCTGGGCGAGGAGCGCCTGGTCGCCGCGCACCTCGTGGAAGAACCGCACGATCGCCGCGCGCCGCTCCGGGGTGAAGTCGGCGAGGAGCTGGCCGTAGAGCTGGTCGAGGACGTTGTGGTCGCGGCCGAGGTGGTTGTCGAGGCGGGCGGCGAGGGCGCCCAGCTTGAGGAGCACGCCGGTGGGGACGCGGCCGAAGCGGAGCGCGTAGACCGTGCCGAGGGAGAGGACCTCGAGGACCTTCTGCCCCAGCACGCTGGTGAAGAAGGCGGCGGCGGGGGTGCCGCGGTGGGGGGAGGCGACGGTGACCAGCGAGCGCACCCGCGCCGCGACGGGCTCCACCTCGTGGTGGGCGGGGATGGTCGCGCCGGGGCTGAGGAGGAGGCGCGCGTCGAGGCCGCCGCTGGAGTGGGCGACGAGGTGGATCGGATCGCCGGGGCCCGCGGTGGTGGCGATGGTGTCGAGGAGGATCGCCGCGCGCCGGGAGATCGAGGCGGTGGGCGAGCTCTCCACCGGCCAGATGGCCACGTCGATCCCGCGATCGCGCAGCGTGGCGTGGAGCACGTCGCGGACGTGGTGGAAGTAGACCACCTCGCCGAGGTTGGCGAAGCCGAAGCAGCCGGGGACCAGGTAGATGTGGTGGGTGCGGGCCATTCACTCTCCTCCACCGGGCCCCGCCGGCCCTCGATCGCGCCCGCCGCAACAGGAGCGAGGATGGGGGGAACCGCCCGCGGGCGGGCCAACTTCCCGCCCGCCTCCACGGCGGCTTACGATGCGCCGCGATGCTCCGCACCATCGGCGCCCGCCTCGCCGCCGTCTACCTCCTTCCCTCGCTCCTCGGCCTCGCCGCCCTCGGCTGGCTGGTGGACGCGCTCGCCCGCAGGGCGCTGGAGGAGGAGCTCGGCCGCAAGGTGACGGCGGTGGCGGCCGCAGCCGCGGCGGTGATGCCCGCCGACCGGATCGACTTCCTCCGCCCGGGCGACGAGGGGACGCGCACCTGGCGCAACCTGCGCGATCGGCTCGAGGAGCTGCGCGACGCCACCGGCGTGCGCCGCCTCGCCCTCTTCGGCCCGGACGAGCGGGCGCTGGTCGACGTGGGGGGCGATGCGGCGATCGGCGCGCCGCTCCCCGAGCTCGCCCGGGATCGCCTCGAGCTGGCGGGGGTCTTCGCCGGCACGGCGCAGCCCTCGCAGGTGCTCTTCGAAGTGGACGGCGCCCTCTTCAAGACGGGCTATGCGCCGGTGCGCGATGGCGATCGCGTGGTGGCCGCGGTGCTCGCGGAAGGGTCCGCCGCCTCCTTCGCGGTGCTGCGCGACTTCCGCGCCTCGCTCCTCGCCCTCGGCCTCGCCGCGGCGGCGGGGGTGGTGGCGGTCGCCTTCCTCTTCTCCCGCACGCTGGTGGCGCCGATCCGCCGCCTCGCCGCCGCGGCGCGCCGCATCGGCGGCGGCGATCTCGCCACCCCCGTGCCTCCCGCTCCCACCGAGGAGCTGGGCCGTCTCGCCTCCACGCTGGAGGAGATGCGCGAGGAGCTGCGCGCCAGGGACCGGCAGCTCCAGACGATGCTGGCGGGGATCGCCCACGAGGTCCGCAACCCGCTGGGCGGGATGGAGCTCTACAGCGGCCTCCTCCTCGAGGATCTCGCCGGCGAGCCGGCGCGGGCGGATCAGGTGCGGCGCATCCGCCGCGAGATCGAGCACCTGACCGTGCTGGTGGAGGAGTTCCTCGACTTCGCCAGGGAGCGCCCGCCGCAGGTGGAGGCGGTGGAGCTGCGGGGGCTGCTGGAGGAGGCGGCGGCGCTCACGGGGCCGCTGGCGGCGGCGCGCGGCGTGCGCGTCTCGGTCGAGGCGGGGGAGGCCTGCGCCCGCTGCGATCCGGCGCAGGTCCGCCGGGCGGTGCTCAACCTGGCGCGCAACGCGGTGCAGGCCTCTGCCCCTGGCGCGGCGGTGCGCCTCGTGGCGGAGGTGGCGGGGGAGACCGCGCGCCTCGCGGTGATCGACACCGGCCCGGGGGTCGCCCCCGCCGATCGGGAGCGGATCTTCGAGCCCTTCTTCACCACCCGGGAGAAGGGGACGGGACTGGGCCTCGCCCTGGCGCGGCGGATCGCCCTCGCCCACGGAGGAAGGCTCTTCCACGAGCCGACGCCCGGCGGCGGCGCCACCTTCGTGATCGAGTGGCCGGGCGCCTCCACCCTTCGCTCCCGCACCGCGGCGCTGTAGGCTGGTCGGCCCGGGAGGGATCGAGTGGCGAGCGTTCTGATCATCGACGACAACGAGGCGATGCGCGAGGGGATGGCGATCACCGTCGCGCGCATGGGCCACGAGGTGACCGCCGCAGCGGGCGCCGCCGAGGGGCTCGCCGCGGCGAAGCGCAAGCGCTTCGACTTCGTGATCACCGACCTCAAGATGGAGGGGCAGACCGGGATCGACGTGGTGCGGACGCTGCGCGCCGCCGATCCCGCCGCGGTGGTGATGGTGGTCACCGCCTTCGGGACGGTGGAGACCGCGGTGGAGGCGATGAAGGAGGGGGCCTTCGACTTCATCCAGAAGCCCTTCCCGCCGGAGGTCCTCCGCGCCAAGGTGGAGAAGGGGCTGGAGTACGCCGCGTCGCAGCGGGAGGTGGCGCGCCTGCGCGAGCTCAACCGCTCCCTCACCGAGGACGCGACGCCGCGCTTCGACCTCGACGCGATGGTGGGCGAGTCCCAGGCGATGCGGCAGATCGCCGCCGCGGTGCGCAAGGTGGCGGCCACCGACACCACCGTGCTGGTGCTGGGGGAGAGCGGCACCGGCAAGGAGCTGATCGCCCGCGCCCTCCACGATCTCTCGCCGCGCCGGAGCGGCCCCTTCGTCACGGTCAACTGCGCCGCCCTGGCGGAGGGGCTGCTGGAGAGCGAGCTCTTCGGCCACGAGAAGGGCGCCTTCACCGGCGCGATCCGCCGCAAGCTGGGGCGCTTCGAGCTGGCGGACGGCGGCACCATCTTCCTCGACGAGATCGGCGAGATCTCCCCGGCGGTCCAGACCAAGCTGCTGCGCGTCCTCCAGGAGCGCGAGGTGCAGCGGGTGGGCGGCGACGAGACGGTGCGGGTGGACGTGCGGGTGGTCTCCGCCACCAACAGGGATCTCGCCCAGATGGTGCGGGAGGGGCGCTTCCGCGAGGACCTCTACTACCGCCTCCACATCGTGCCGATCACCCTGCCCCCGCTGCGGGAGCGGCCCGAGGACATCGGGCTCCTCGCCGATCACTTCGTGCGCAAGCACGCCCCGCGGATCAACCGGAAGGTGCGGGGCACCACCCAGGAGGCGCGCAAGCAGCTCCTCCGCTATCGCTGGCCGGGGAACGTGCGGGAGCTGGAGAACGCCATCGAGCAGGCGCTGGTCTTCTGCGAAGGGGAGGAGATCGGCGTGGCGGATCTCCCCCAGACCCTGGGCGCCCCCCGCAACGACGCGGTCCTCTCCCTCCCCGGCGGCGAGCTCTCCCTCACCGAGGTCCTCGAGGATCTGGAGCGGCAGCTCATCGCCCGGGCCTACGAGAAGGCGAAGGGGGTCAAGACCGAGACCGCCCGGCTGCTGGGAATCAAGACCTCGGCGCTCTACTACAAGCTGGAGAAGTACGGCTTCATCCAGAAGGGCGAGGCGACCGACGAGGCGTGAGGGATTTCCGTACGGCCGCCTCGAAAAACCGCGACGGCGCCGGGCGGATCGCGTCCAAATCCCTAGAATCAAGGCAGCCGCCGGGCGGCATGCCGCTTGCTCGACCGCCACCCGATGAAGTCCGCCGCCCTGCTCGCCGCCCTCCTCCTCGCCCTCGCTCCCCTGGGTGCGTCCGCCAGCGGCGGGCCCGATCCGGCGGAGACCGGGGCGCGCCTGGCGCAGGCGGGGGCGCGGCGGGCGCGTCTCGCCGCGGAGCTGGACGAGCTGGCCCGGCGGATCGAGGAGCGCAAGGCGGCCACCCGCGGCGGGGGCCTGCCGGACGGCGAGCTGATCGAGCTGCTCCAGCGCTCCCAGGCGCTGGCGGACGAGGTGGCCGCCGCCCACAGGGAAGAGGAGCAGGCGCGCCGCCTCCACCGCGCGGCGCTGGAGGCCCGGCTCGCGGCGCTGGAGGAACGGCGGAAGGTCGCGGCGGTCGAGGAGGAGCGCAGCGCCATCCGCAGGGAACTCGAGGCGCTGGAGCCGCGGCGGGAGGCGCAGGTGGCGCTGCCCCGGACCCCGGCGGACGATCCCGACGAGGCGCGGGAGCAGGCGGATCTCCTCCGCGATCAGCGCGACAGGGTGCTGGCCCAGCTCTCCCAGGTGCGGGGGCGGATCGAGGAGGCGCGGGAGGACGAGCTCCTCGCCCGCGAGCTCCGCGACTTCGTGGACGAGAACGATCTCTTCGACGAGTCGGAGCGGGTGATGCGGGCGGCCCGCAACGCGGCGAGCGGCGACGCAACCGCGGGCGCCCCGGAACCCGGTCGCGACGGCGACACGGAAGCGGACGGGTTCGGCAACACGCCGCTCGATCCCGGCACCGCGCCGCCGGCCCCCACGCCCAGCCAGACCACGCTGCGGATCACCGGGAGCCGCCCCCTCACCGGCGCGGAGCTGACGGGGCGGCGGATCCCCGCCCTCGAGGGGGACGAGTCGCTGCAGGAGCTCCTCGAACGGGCGGCCGCCCTCGAAGCGCTGGCGGAGGAGCTCGATCGCCGGGCGGCGGAGCTGGAGCAGCGGGCGCGCGCCCTCGCGGCGCCGCCGCCCCGCTGAGCGTCAGAGCACGCCCGCGTCCACCGCGAAGATCGCTTTCGTCCTGACCGTGGTGGTGGCGAGGGGCGCCGTGCCGGAGACCACGGTGACGAGCTGCATCGCCTCGGCGGCGGCGTAGGACTTGAGCTCCACGTCGAGCACGTCGAGAGCCACCGACTTCGCGCCGGAGGGGATCTCGAAGCGCTCGGCGATCTTCCTGCGCTCCATCCCCTCCGCCTCGACGAAGACCTCGATCTTGTCGAGGAAGTCGATGGTGGCGTCGGCGGGCGCGACGGCGGCGTAGGTGAGCTCCACCAGGCGGATCGAGCCCACGTCCTCTACTGCGACGTCGTGTTCGGCGAGCGTCCGCTTGAAGTCGACCGGCGGCGACGGGAGCTCCTGATCGACGAAGGGAACGTGGCCGGCCAGGGGATCGCCCGGAATCGAGACCTGGCTCTCGATCGGCACATCGACCACGTCGAGCTCCTCGAAGGCGGAGCAGGCGGGGAGCGCGGCCGCGGCGCAGAGCGCGAGGAGAGGCATGCGCATGGGAGGGTCCTCGGGTTGGAAGATTCGCCCGCGAGGATAGCAGAGCGTGGGTGGGCCCGCCCTATCTGCGCTACGCTCTCACCTCCACCTCCTCGCCGCGGAACGCCCCCGCGCTCACCCGGAGCAGATGGCGCGCCTCCTCGTCCTCCTCCTCGCGTTGCTCGCCGCCGCGCCCGCCGCGGCAGCGGAGACGCGTGCGCTCGAGGTGGAGGGGCGGCTCACCCTCGGCCCCGCCTGGGACTCGAACGTGCAGCGCCAGAGCGCGGGACCGGGGGTGGTGGCGGACGCCACGCTCTTCCTCCTCGCCGGCGCCGACCTGCGCTGGCGCCAGGGCGAGGATCACCTCACCAGCCTCTCCTGGGATGGCGGCAGCCGCGTCTTCGCGGCGACCGGCAGCGAGGATCAGCTCGCCCACCTCCTCGCGGCGAGCCACGCGCTGCGCCTCGACGAGCGCTGGACCGCGGGGGTGGAGCTGCGCCGGCGCGACCAGCTCCTGCGCGACGGCGCCCGCGACTCGTCGGACACGGCGGGCAACCTCCTCCTCGCCTGGGAGGCCCACCCGCTCTTCGCGCCGCGGCTGCGCGCGGGGTGGCGCCGCTTCGACTGGTGGCCGGACGATCGCTGGAGCGGCGAGGGGCCGTGGGCGGGGATCGGGATCCAGGCGCGCCCCTTCGCGCGCCACGTGGCGAGCGCGGGCTTCGAGAGCCACCTGCGCGACCACCCCGGGCGCCGGGAGGTGCTCCACCAGGCCCACCTCGGCTGGAGCTGGCGGGGACCGCTCCTCCTCTCCGGCGGCTACCTCCTCGGCCACGCGGCGAGCGATCGCCCCGGCTACGCCAGCATCCGCCACCGCTTCCAGGTGCTCCTCGGGGCGCGCCTGCCCGCGCGCCTGCTCCTCAGCGCGCAGGGGGTGCTGCAGCTGGTGCGCTTTCCCGAGGGCTTCCGGCTCGATCAGTTCACCGTCGCCGACGACGAGGAGAGCCTCTCCTCCCTCTCCCTCAAGCTGGCGCGGCCGATCGGCGCCGGCCTCTCGGTGGAGGCGCGCTACCAGCTCCACCTCGCCACCTTCCTGCGGGCGGACCTCGCCTACGAGCGGCACGTGCTCGGAACGGCGGTGACGTGGCGCTTCTGATCAGGTGCGGCTGGGGCGCTGGGGACGCTCGATGCCGTGGCGCAGGAAGAGCTGGAACTCCGCCGACGGCACGGTGAAGGCGGCGAGCTGCATCTCCAGGTGACCGCCCGGGTAGGCGAGGCGGGTCGCCTTCTCCTCGCCGGGCCGGACGCGGAAGGTCCCCTTCCCGTGGGCGTCGAGGCCGGGGATCTCCAGCTCGTAGGCGATCTCGTAGAAGCCGTCCTTCTCCAGCGCCGGCTCGAGGCGGAGGCTCATCTTCGGCATCTCGAGGTTGCCGGGATCGGTGAGGGTCATCTCCACCGGCACGCCGCAGACGCCGAGGAGCTTGGGCTCGGCGATCACCGCCCCCCGCTCGTCCGCGATCGACATGGAGAAGAAGAGCTTTCCCGCGCCTGCCGCGGGGGCCGCCCGTTCGCCGGGCGCCGCGGGGGCGCGCACATCCGGGGCGAGGGCTGCTGCGGTTGCCAGCAGCATCGCGACCAGGGCCGGGGCGAGGCGAGCATTCACGGGACGCTCCTGACGCGGCCGGGTGGAGAGCCACCGGACGCCGCGAATCTGTCGATTCTAACGGAGCCCTCCCTCCCGCGCAAACCAACCTGCGGTCGACGGGGCGGCGCCGCTGCAATAGCCTTGGGACCCTGCCTTGGCGCGCCCCGGCGGGCGCCGGACGCGGGAGCCGCTTGGACAACCTGACCCACACGCTGTTCGGGATCCACCTCGCCCGCCTGCCCGCCTTCCGCGGGATCGGCCCGCGCCTCGCCTTCTGGACCGGGCTCCTGGCCGCCAACCTGCCGGACGTGGACGGGCTGCTCCGCTTCGTCTCCGAGGAGGCGTACGTCTTCGAGCACCGGGGGATCAGCCACTCGGTCGCCGGGCTCGTCGTCCTCGCGCCCCTTGCCGCCCTGGCAGCCTGTGCCTTTGGCAGGCGCCCCCTGCGCACCCACTTCCCGCGCCTCCTCGCCCTGGCCGCTGCGGCGATCGCGGGCCACGTCGTCCTCGACCTCCTCACCAGCTGGGGGACGATGGCGCTCCTCCCCTTCTCCCACGAGCGCCTCTCCCTCCCCTGGCTCTTCGTCCTCGACCCGATCGTCTGGGTGCTCCTCGGCCTGCCCCTCCTCCGCACCGCCTGGCGCAAGCGCCACGGCGGCCTGCCCGGCCGCGTGGTGGAGCGGAGCAGCGCCCTCGCCCTCGGCCTCCTCTCCGTCTACGTGGCGGTGGGCGGCGCCGCCCGCGAGCGCGCCCGCCACGCGGCGGTGGCGCAGCTCCCCGACGGCATCCGCCCGGTGGAGGTGCTCGCCTTCCCCTCGCCGCCGGGACCGCTCATCTGGACGACGCTGGTGCGGGACGAGGAGCAGGTATGGCACCGCGGCTTCGCCTCGGCGGTGACCGGGGGTGTCACCTGGATCGACCGGGTGCCCACCGGGCTGGAGGATCCCCGGGTGCAGGTGGCGCTGGAGACCGATCTCGGCGCGCGCTACCGCTGGTTCGCCGAGGCGCTCTACAGGGTGCACGCCTCCCCGCTCGACGCCGACGGCAGCTACCAGGTGGTGCTCGGCGATCTCCGCTTCTCGGGGCCGTTCTGGGAGGAGGTCCCCTTCCAGATCTGGCTGGAGATCGGCCCCGACTTCCGGGTGCGCGACTGGTCCTTCCGCACCGGCTCGCTCTCCCCCGACATCGAAGCGCCCACCGGCGGCGAGGCGGCCGCCACTGGAGGACGGACGTGACCGACTGGAAGGCATTCCGCGCGCAGTTCCCCGCCCTGGAGAAGCAGACCTGGGTCAACGCGGCGGCCACCTCGCCGCTGCCGCTGCCGGTGTACGAGGCGGCCCGCGCCCACCTCGACGAGGTGCTCGAGAGCGGCGATCGCCGCTTCGGCAGGTGGCTCGAGGGAATGCAGCAGACCCGCGAGCTCCTCGCCGGCGTCCTCGGCGGCGCGGCGGGCGAGATCGCCTTCACCTCCAGCACCAGCCACTCGATGAACCTGGTGGCCGCACTCCTGCGCGCCGAGGGGATCGCCGAGGCGGTCACCCTCGCCACCGAGTTCCCCGCCACCACCCTGCCGCTGCTCCACCACGGCGTGCGCCTCCACTTCGTCGAGCCCGACGGCGGCCGCTACGATCCGGCGCGGATCGAGGCGGCGATCCACGTAGGCGTGGGCGCGCTGGTGGTGAGCCACGTGCAGTACGCGCTCGGCTGCGCGGTGGACCTCCACGAGCTGGGGGCGATCGCGCGCCGCAAGGGGGTGCGCTTCGTGGTCAACGCCACCCAGAGCCTGGGGCAGCGCCCGGTCCCCGCCGCCGCGGCCGGCGCCGACTTCCTCGTGGCCACCGGCCACAAGTGGCTCTGCGCCGGCTTCGGCGCGGGGATGCTCTGGGTCCGGCAGGAGCGACTGGAGGGGGCGCGCTTTCCGTTCGCCGGCTGGCTGAGCATGCGCCACCCCGAGCGGATGGACAACCGCACCCTCGCCTACGAGCCCACCGCGCGGGTGGCGGAGATGGGCACGCCCGCCTTCGACGCGCCCCTGCGCCTCGGCGCCGCCCTGCGCCTCCTCGGCGGCGTGGGCTTCGAGGCGATCCACGCGCGGATCCTCTCCCTCACCGACGAGCTGCGCGCGGGGCTGCGCCGGCTGGGGATCCAGCCGCTCACCCCCGACGATCCGGCGATCCGCTCGGGGATCACCTCGTTCCGCGTGGCCGATCCCGAGCGGTTCGCGCAGGGGCTTTCGGAGCGCAACGTCTGGGCGAGCGTGCGGAGCGGCGCGGTGCGCATCTCCCTCCACGCCTACAACGACGGTGCGGACGTGGCGCGGGTGCTCGACGCGGTGGAGCAGCTCGCCAGGTAGGCGACCTCGATCGTCTGGCCGTGCCGGGGCGCGGTCTCCGGAAAGAAGACGACGGCGTTGGCCTCGGCGTCGTAGCGCCAGATCCGCTTCCCCTCCGCCGTGCTGGAGGGGAGCTCCACCCCGTCGAGCCGCACCACCAGCTCGTCGCCGGCGATGGCGCCGTCCTCGTCGCCGTCCCACGGCCAGGCCTCCAGCTTCCAGGCGAGGGGGACGCCGAAGCTGGAGTTGGCGCCGAAGAACGCGCCCAACTCCCAGTCGTCCGCGCACAGGGAGCGGCGCGCACCGCCCACCTGCGCCGCGAACGAGGCCCACCTGGTGCCGGGCTCCGCCAGCGGGCAGTGGCCGCCCTCGTCGCCCACCACCACCAGCGCCCGCACCTGCCGCGCGCCGAAGGCGGCGGCGTACGCCTCCAGCGGCAGGGGGGAACGATCGTCGCGGGTGGAGATCACCACCAGGGAGAGGGCCGCCCCCTCCCGCGCGAAGTGCGGAAGCGCGGCGAGGGCCGCCTCGATCCCGCGGGCGGCGCCCCCGCACGTGGGAGGCTGCACCGCCTGGTCGAGGCGCGCCACCGCGTCCTCCTCGCCCGCGTCGATCGGGGTGCCGGGGCGCAGGTCGCCGCCGGGACAATCGTCGCCCATCCCCGCGGTGGTCACCGCGAGGCGCCAGTCGATCCCCAGCCAGTCGAGGCGGACGAGGAGGCTCGGCGCCTCGGCGCGGAGCGCCTCGCGCACCGCCTCCATCGAGCGGTGGTCGTCCAGCACCAGCAGCACGTCCTGCACCGAGCGGATGTCGGCGAAGACGTCGACGCGCTCCCGGGGCAGGCAGGGCTCCGGCGCGGGGATCGCCTCCGCCTCGAGACGGTAGCGCCCCACCGAGCCGCCCGCCCGCACCTGCACCTCACGGTCGAACCTACCGGGCTCCGTGGGGCGGAAGGTGAAGCGGATGCGGCGCTCCGCCCGCGCCTCCACCTTCTCCACCGCGCGGAGATCGGAGGAGAAGGGCGGCTCGAGCTCGACCGGCTGGAGGAAGAGCGGCTGGCTCCCCGCCCGCACCACCGCCTCGACGCTGCTCTCCCTCCCCACCTCGACGGTGGGGAAGCGCAGCACCTGCACCGTCTCGATGCCGGGGTCGTAGAGGTTGCCATCCGCCGGGCCGGCCGCTTCCTCCCCGCACGCCGCGAGGGCGAGCGAGAGCGTGGCGACAAGCAGGCTGCGGCGCATCGGAACCTCCCGGAGAGGGCGGGATGGTACCGTGCGCCCGCACCATCGGAAAGCAGGCGGATGGACGGCGGGCGGCCCGGCGGCCCCCGGCGCGTGCGGGGGCTTTTCTTTGGATCTCTTGGAGTGCATGCGCTAGAACGCCGAAGATTCAACACGCCCCGAGGGTTTGGACCGGCATGTTCGACTGGCTCTACAGGCTGTTCTCGCGGGACCTGGCGATCGATCTCGGCACCGCCAACACCCTCATCTACATCCGGGGCGTCGGGATCGTCTCCAACGAGCCCTCGGTGGTCGCGGTGCAGCAGGACGCACGCGGCGGCAAGAAGGTGCTCGCGGTGGGCAAGGAGGCGAAGGAGATGCTGGGGCGCACCCCCGGCAACATCGTCGCCATCCGGCCGATGAAGGACGGCGTGATCGCCGACTTCGAGATCACCGCGGCGATGCTCCGCTACTTCATCCAGACCGCCCACAACCGCAAGGCGCTGGTGCGGCCGCGCATCGTCATCGGGATCCCCTCGGGGATCACCGAGGTGGAGCGCCGCGCCGTGCGCGAGGCGGCGGAGAGCGCGGGCGCCCGCGAGGTCTACCTGATTGAGCAGCCGATGGCGGCGGCCATCGGCGCCGGCCTGCCCATCACCGAGCCGTCGGGCAACATGATCGTCGACATCGGCGGCGGCACCTCCGACGTCGCGGTCATCTCCCTGGCGGGCATCGTCTATTCGAAGTCGGTCCGCGTCGGCGGCGACAAGATGGACGAGGGGATCATCCAGCACATCAAGCGCAAGTACAACCTGCTCATCGGCGAGCGGACCGCGGAGCTGATCAAGATGGGCATCGGCACCGCCTATCCCACCGAAGAGGTCCTCACCATGGACATCAAGGGGCGGGATCTGGTGGCGGGGGTGCCGCGCACGCTGACCGTCTCCAGCGACGAGATCCGCGACGCGCTGAGCGAGCCGATCAACGCCATCGTCGAGGCGGTGAAGGTGACGCTGGAGCGGACGCCGCCCGAGCTCGCCGGCGACATCGCCGACCGCGGCATCGTCCTCGCCGGCGGCGGCGCGCTCCTCAAGAACCTCGACACGCTCCTGCGGGAGGAGACGGGGCTGCCGGTCTTCCTCGCCGAGGATCCCCTCTCGTCGGTGGTGATCGGCGCGGGCCGCGCCCTCGAGGAGCTCGACATCCTCCGCCAGGTCGCCGCGGTCTGAAGAGACGGGCCGCGGGTTGCGTCGGTGCGGTAGCGGCGCGGCGTGGCGCCTGCGCCCGGAGGTGGCATGAAGCGCATCACGACCCTCGCCCTGCTCCTCGTGCTCGCCGTGGCGGGCAGCGGGTGCACCACCCTGCGCGCGCTGTTCGGCGATGTGACGAAGCCGGAGTTCAACTTCAAGCGGCTCAAGCTCGAGGGCATGTCCTTCGACTCGGTGACCCTCGGCCTCGTCTACGAGATCGACAACCCCTACGAGATCCCCATCGAGCTGGCGCACGTGGACTACCAGCTCGCGGTGGAGGGAAAGCGCCTCTTCAGCGGCTCGCCGAACCAGGGGGTGAAGATCCCCGCGGGGCGGAAGCGCGAGATCACCTTCCCGGCGCAGGTGCGCTTCGCCGAGCTGGGCTCCGCGGTGAAGAGCATCTTCACGAAATCGAGCCTCGCCTACCGCGCCTCGGGAAACGTGGGGCTCGATACGCCGGTGGGGATGCTCAAGTTCCCGATCTCGAAGAGCGGCAACTTCGATCGCCCCGACCTGCCCACGATCCGCATCGCCGCCATCCAGGCGCCGCGCGTCACCGGCACCAGCGCGGAGCTGAAGGTCCTGCTCGACGTGACCAACACCAACCCCTTCCCCATGCCGCTGGAGCAGGTGCAGTACGGCCTCAAGCTCGCCGGCTCGCAGGTGGGGACGGGATCGGTCCGGGGCGCGGACGTCGCCGCGGGCAAGACCCGCCGGATCGAGCTGCCCCTGAAGATCGGCCTCCTCGACGCAGGGCGCAGCGTCAGCCGCTTCCTCGCGGGCGACCCCACCGACGTCGAGGTGAACGGCAAGCTCGACTTCGGCGCGCTCACCGGCCCCTTCGAGGTGGCGAAGCGGATGAGCCTCGGGCGCTAGCCGCGGCGGGGCGCTGGTAGAGTGGGCGCATGCGCCTCGACCTCGACGCCTTGCTCCTGCAGCAGGTGGCCCGCGCCCGCCTCCGGGTGGCGGAGCTGGAGCGCGCCACCCCGGGCGCCTCGCGGGCGGAGCGGGCGCGCCGGCTGATCGACGAGAAGCGGCGCGTCGCCACCAACAGCGGCGCGCTCGCCGGCCTCTTCGGATGGGTCTCCATCCCGGCCGATCTGGCGGTGGTCACCTGGCTCCAGCTCCAGCTCGCCATCGAGCTGGCGGTCCTCCACGGGGTCAACCTCAAGGGGAAGAGCGGCAGGGCCGAGCTCCTCGACGTCCTCGGCTTCGGCGAGCGGGAGATGTCGTCCCTGCTCCGGGCGGTGCCGGTGGTCGCCGGGCGGGTCACGGGCGCCTTCCTCCGCCGGGTGGGGTGGCGCACCGTCGGCCGCGCCGTTCCCGTCCTCGCCGCCCCGATCACCGCCCTGGTCAACGGGCGCGACATCGAGCGGGTGGGAGAGGAGGCGCTCCGGCGCTTCGACACCTTCCGGCGGGTGCGAACCGCGCCCCGGCCGTGAAACCAATCGCCCCCTCGGGCATCCACGTGGCGCAACCGGACACCGTGCTTCGCCGCCGCGCCCTTTCTTGCGGTCGGCGACGTTTGGGTTTAAGCAACGCGGCCCAAGGCCGGCCCGTCCGGCAGACCGCAAGACGCCTCCCGCCAGGAGGACATCGGAGATGATCTCGATGCAGAAGACTCTCGTCGCCACACTGGCCGCCCTGGGCCTGGTGGCAGGCTGCAAGAGCGAGCCGGCAGCAGAGAAGAAGCCCGCCCCCGTCGCCGAGGCCCCCAGGGCAGCAGCCGCTGCCGAGGAGGTGACCATCGATCCGAACCTGTTGCAGCTCTTCGCGCCGCTGCCGGACGTGATCACCGGCGCCGACCGGGAGCTGACCGAGGAGCGGATCGCCCTCGGGCGGATGCTCTACTACGACACCCGCCTCTCCCGGAACCACGACCTCTCGTGCAACAGCTGCCACGACCTGAAGAACTTCGGCGTCGACGGCAAGAAGTTCTCCGAGGGCCACAAGGGCCAGCTCGGCGGCCGCAACTCGCCCACCGTCTACAACGCCGCCGGCCGCCACGTGCAGTTCTGGGACGGCCGCGCCGCCGACGTGGAGGAGCAGGCCACCGGCCCGATCCTCAACCCGGTCGAGATGGCGATGCCCGACGAGACGCGCGTCGTCGCCACCCTCGAGTCGATCCCCGCCTACGTGGAGATGTTCAAGAAGGCCTTCCCGGGCGAGGAGAAGCCGATCACCCTGAAGAACGTCGGCATCGCCATCGGCGCCTTCGAGCGGAAGCTGGTCACCCCCTCGAAGTGGGACCGCTTCCTCAAGGGCGAGAAGGACGCCCTCACCGCCGAGGAGAAGAAGGGCTTCAAGACCTTCGTCGACGCCGGCTGCGTCACCTGCCACATGGGCGCCTACGTGGGCGGCACCATGTACCAGAAGCTGGGCCTCATCAAGCCGTGGCCCAACCAGGCGGACCAGGGCCGCTACGACGTCACCAAGAACGAGGCGGACAAGATGATGTTCTCCGTCCCCTCGCTCCGGAACGTGACGAAGACCGCCCCCTACTTCCACGACGCCTCGGCGGAGACGATCGAGCAGGCGGTGGCGATGATGGCGGAGTACCAGCTCGGCAAGACCCTCGCGCCGGAGCAGGTCAAGTCGATCGTCACCTGGCTGGAGACGCTGACGGGCACCATCCCCGCGGAGTACATCGTCGCCCCCGAGCTGCCGCCGTCGACCGACAAGACGCCGAAACCCGAGGCGACCTGAATCGTCTGAAGCCACCTGGCTGTCCGAAAGACCGGCCCCTGCCGGTCTTTCTTTTTTGGGTCTGGAATGGCCCGGGTGGCGGTGCGGTCGTTCGTAGGGTAGAAGGCGCGCCGGAGGAGACGAGTGTCGATGAACGAGATCTTCGTCGCCCGCCAGCCGATCTTCGATCGGTCGCTGCGGGTCTATGGCTACGAGATCCTCTTCCGGCACTCGTCGTACGAGAACTTCTTCGCTCACCCGGATCCCGACGAGGCGGCCAGCCGGGTGATCCACGACAGCCTCAACGTCTTCGGCCTCGACGTCCTGGCCCAGGACCGGCGCATCTTCTTCAACGTCACCCGATCGGTGCTGGTGGAGAACCTGGTGGGCCTCCTTCCCAGGGAGCGCACGGTGGTGGAGCTCCTGGAGACCGTCTCCCCGGACGAGGAGGTGATCTCCGCCTGCAGGGCGCTCAAGGCGGCGGGCTACACCCTCGCCCTGGACGACTTCATCCTCTACCCGGGGTGCGAGCCGCTCCTCGAGCTGGCGGACATCGTCAAGGTGGACTTCCTCGCCTCCCCGGAGGAGGCGCGGCGCACCCTGCCCGCCCGCTTCCGCAGGGAGGGGATGCTCTTCCTCGCGGAGAAGGTGGAGTCGGCGGAGGATTTCCACGAGGCGCTCGACCTGGGCTACGACCTGTTCCAGGGCTACTTCTTCCGCAGGCCGGAGATCCTCGCGGCCCGGGAGATCCCCTCCACCGAGACGAGCTGGCTGCGCCTGCTCCAGGCGGTGGGACAGGAGCCGATCGACTTCGAGCGCGTGGCGGAGATCGTCAAGCACGACGTCTCCCTCTCGGTCCGCCTCCTCCGCTTCCTCAACTCCCCGTTCTTCGGCTGGCGCAGCCAGGTCACCTCGATCAAGCAGGCGCTCACGCTCCTCGGCGAGCGGCAGCTCCGCAAGTGGGTGATGATGGTGGCGATGACCGGCCTCGGCGCCGACAGGCCCGAGGAGCTGGTGGTCACCGCGCTGCTGCGGGCGCGGCTCTGCGAGGTGCTGGCGGAGCGGGCGGGTCTGGGCGAGGAGGCGGCCGATCTCTTCGTCGCCGGCCTGGTCTCCTCCCTCGATTCGCTCCTGGGCAGGCCGCTCCCCGAGCTCCTCCGCGAGCTGGGGGTGGCGCCGCACCTGCGCGCGGCGATCCTCGGCGAAGCGGGCGCGGGGAGAGGAGCCGCGGTCTTTCGCCTCGCGGTGGCCTATGAGTCGGGCCACTGGGAGGAGGCGGAGAAGCTCGCCGGCGAGCTGGGGATCGATCCGCAGGAGCTGCCCGCCCTCTACCGCGACGCGGTGATCTGGGCGGAGGCCAACCACCGCTTCTGATCAGCCGGCCATCGTCTCCGCGAGCCAGGCGGCGAAGGCGTCGCCGTCGACGATGGGGCGCATGCGCTCCTCGATGAAGGTGGCGAGGAGATCGCGCCCCAGCTCCTCCACGCCGAGCTCGGCGAGGAGATCGCCCAGGGGCTTGCCCGCATCGTCGCCGAGGAAGGTGGCGATGGCATCCGCCAGCTCCTTCTCCGATCCGGGCCGCTCCAGCCAGCGCGCGGTCCACGAGCGGATCAGCTCGCCCACCGCGGCGGGATCGATCCGCCGCGCCTCCGCCGCCACCTGCACCGTGGAAAGATCGAGGAAGCCCTCGAGGAGCGCCTGGCGCAGCGCCGCCTGCTCGTCGGCGAGGTCGGGATCGCCGAGGAGCTCGGCGATGCGGTGGATCACGCCGGAGATCGCCGCGTCGGCGAACTCCGCGGCGCGCCGCTCGATCTGCCGCTCCACCTCGCCGGAGACCGCGCCCACCAGATCGGCGGTGAGGGATCCGAGGGTGCCGGCGCGGCCGAGGGTGGCGTCGCGGGCGAAGCGACCCAGCTCGCCGAGGCCGCGGGTGATCCGGCTCTCCGCCACCGGCGCCCGCAGCCGCTTGCCGAAGGCGACCAGCGCCTCCTGGAGCAGCTTGCGCAGGAGGCCGCGGATCGGATCGCGGTCGAGCCAGGCGACGATCAGATCGCGATCGGGGGCCCAGGGACGCTCCGCCAGGGCGGAGAGCGCGCCCTGGAGCTCGGGCGGCAGCAGGTCGAGGAAGGTCTGGCCCCGCTCCTCGAGCCGCTGCAGGAACCTCTCGATCCGCGCCTCGAGGGTCCGGTGGGATCGGGTGCTTCCCAGGTGGTCGCGCACGAGGGCGACGATCGCCTCCGCGGTGGCCGCGGGCTCGAGGATGGCGCCCGCGGGCGTGTCGAGGAGCTCGTCCGCGGCGAGATCGGCGAGGCGGGCGAGGGGCCCTTCGGGATCGCGATCGCGGAGTCGGGCGAGGAGCTGGTCGGCGTTCACGCGCGGAGTGTAGCGCAGCGGCGCGCTTCAGGCCGTCCAGAGATCGTGGCCGAGCTTGACCGCGAGGACGAGTACCACCAGCAGCACCACCCGGCGTACGAGACCGTCGCCGCCGCGCACCGCGAGCTGCGAGCCGGCCACGCCCCCGGCGAACTGCGCCGCCGCCATGGGGAGCGCCACCTGCCAGAGAATCAGCCCCTGCGCCGCGAAGAGGATCACCGCCGCCAGGTTGGAGGCGAAGTTGATCACCTTGGCGTTGGCGGAGGCGCGGGCCATCTCCATGCCGAGGAGGCCGACGAAGCCGACGATGAGGAAGGTGCCGGTGCCGGGGCCGAAGAAGCCGTCGTAGGCGCCGACGCAGAGGGCGAGGAGGGTGGCGAGGATCGCCGCCCGGCGCGGGGGCGGCGGCGCGGCCCGCGCCACCCGGGGGCGGAAGGCGAGGAAGAGCGCCACCGCCACGAGGAGGACGAGGACCGCGGGGCGGAGGATCTCCGGGCGCACCAGCAGGACCAGCCCCGCGCCGGCGAAGGAGCCGAGGAGCCCGGCGGGGAAGGTGGCGACGGCGAGCCGCCGCTCCACCAGGCCGGCGCGGGCGAAGTTGGCCAGCGCCGCCGCGGCGCCGAAGACCGACTGCCCCTTGTTGGTGCCGAGGGCGACGTGGGGCGGCAGGCCGGCGGCGAGGAGGGCGGGCACGGTGATCAGGCCGCCGCCCCCGGCGATGGCGTCGACCACGCCGGCGAGAAAGGCGGCGGTGATCAGGATGGCGAGCTGGAGGAGGGAGAGATCCAAGGGGCGACCGATGCGGGGAAGGGGCCCCATGGATACCGCCGGACGCCGTCCGGGTCGAGGGGCGGCCGCGTGCTGCGGGGTCGTGAAGAAGTGTGTCGATGGCTGGTGCGACCGGTGAAGGCGTGCCAACTTCTCCACCATGCGCTCGCTCGTCGCGTTCCTCTCCTTGCTGCTGGTCGGATGCACCACCGCCCGGGGCCGGGCGATCGAGGCGGCCACCGCCGCGGAGGCCCGGGGCGACACCCTCGGTGCCCCGCGGGCGTGGGCGGAGGCCTGCAGCCTCGAGCCGGAGGATTGTCCCCGCGCGGCGCAGGCGCGGGAGGCTGCGGTGGTGGAGGCGGTGGAGGCAGCTTCGCCCGCGTGCGGCGCAGGCGAGGCGGGCGCCTGCACCGCGGCGCTGCGCCAGGTGCGCGCCCTGGCGCCGGACGACGGGCGCGTGCTCGCGCTGGTGGAGGCGGCGGTGCGCCCCGCGGCGCGGTCGCTGCTCGACGCGGCCCTCCTCGAGCGGGCGCGGCAGCGGGTGGCGGACTGTCCCGCCGCTGACGCCCTCGACGATGCCGGGCTCCGGTGCAGGGCGGAGGTGCTCCGCTTCTCCGGCCTGCCCGCGGACGGCGGGGGGCTGCTCGCCGCCCTCGCCGGCGGCCCCGTCGCCTGCAGGGCGGCCGTCCGCGCCACCTCCCTCGACCCGGCCCCGTGACGCGCGTGCGCGCGACGACGCCGCGCCTGCTCCGCGGACGAATCGAGCCGCCGCTCCGCAGCGTTCCGGACCCGTGGCTACCTTCTCCGGGATGGAGGTGCGCTACGGCGAGGACGGCATCCACCTGCCGGCGATCGACCTCTGGCTCGATCCGGATCGCGACTGCGACACCGCCTGGTTCTCCCACGCCCACGCGGACCACGCCCGGGGGAGCCACCGCCAGGTGCTCGGCACGCCGGAGACGCTGGCGATCCACCGCCTCCGCCACCCGGAGGAGCGGTGCGCGCGGCGGGAGGTGCCCCACGGCGCCACGGTGGAGCACCGCGGCGCGCGCCTCACCGCGGTTCCCGCGAGCCACATCCTCGGCGCGGCGCAGCTCCTCGTGGAGCACGGCGGCGAGCGGCTGATCTACACCGGCGACATCAAGCTCCGCCCGCCGCTGTGCGGGACGGAGACGGAGATCGTCCCCTGCGATCGGCTGATCGTCGAGTCGACCTTCGGCCTGCCGATCTTCCACCTCCTCGGGCGCGACGAGGCGCGGCGGCGGATCGTGGCGTTCGCCAGGGGATGCCTCGACGAGGGCGAGATCCCCGTCTTCCTCGGCTACGCGCTGGGGCGCGGGCAGGAGATCGCCCACGTGCTCTGCGCCGCGGGGATCCCCACGATGGTCCACGGATCGATCGGGCGGCTCGTCCCCTTCTACGAGGCGGCGGGCTACGCATTTCCCGGCCTCGAGCCCTGGGATCGCGAGCGGACCGCGGGCCGGGCGCTGGTGGTGGTGCCGGGCTTCCGCAACGTGCTCGCCGCCAGCGGCAAGGGCTACCGCTTCGCGTACGTCTCGGGGTGGGCGGCGCTGGCCAACGCCCGGGCGCGCACCGGAGCGGAGGAGTTGATCCCCTGGTCGGATCACGCCGACTTCGACGAGCTGGTGGAGATCGTGGAGCGGAGCGGCGCGGCGCACGTGGACGTGGTCCACGGCTACGCGGAGGCGTTCGCGCGGATCCTCCGGCAGCGCGGCCACGACGCCTTCGCGCCGCGGGAGGCGGCGGCGCGCACGGTGGAGACGGAGGAGCTCCCGTGAGCGGCGCGCAGATGCTCGACCTCGCGCGGGTCTGCGAGCGGGTGGCCGCCAACGCCTCCCGCCTGCGCAAGGTGACGATCGTCGCCGACTGGCTGCGCGGCCTCGACGACGAGGACCTCGCCCGCGCCGCGCTCTTCCTCACCGGCAGCGCCTTCCCCCGCCACGATCCGCGGCGCCTCTCGGTGGGGCACGCCACCCTGCGCGACGCGGCGATCGCCGTCACCGGCTGGGATCTGGAGACGGTGCGCCTCTGCCTGCGCGAGGTGGGCGACACCGCGGAGGGGATCTCCCTGCTCCTCGTCGGCCACGCGGCCTGCCTCCCCTTCTCCCTCGCGGAGGCGGAGGAGGATTTCGAGCGGCTGGAGCGGGCGCGGAAGACCGCGGAGAAGCGGGCGATCCTCGAGGAGCGGTTCCGCACCGCCCACCCGCTGGCGACGCGCTACTTCCTCAAGGTGATCACCGGCGAGCTGCGGATCGGCCTGCAGGAGAAGCAGGTGGAGGAGGCGATCGCCGCGGCGACCGGCGCGCCGAAGCAGGCGGTGCGGAACGCCAACAACCGGGCGGGCGACATCGCCCGGGTGGCCCTCGCCGCGCGGCGCGGCACGCTCGACGCGATCGAGGCGACGCTCTTCCACCCCATGGATTTCATGCTGGCGAAGCCACTCGATTCCCTCGACGAGCTGACCGAGCCGGACGCCTGGATCCTCGAGGACAAGTTCGACGGGATCCGCGCCCAGGCCCACGTGGAGCAGGGGCGGGTGCGGATCTTCTCCCGCGGGCTGGAGGACGTGACCGAACCCTTCCCCGAGCTGGTGGAGGCGCTGGAGCGCCTGCCGGGGAGCGCGGTGATCGACGGGGAGATCCTCGGCTGGCAGTACGAGCGCGCCCTGCCCTTCGTCTTCTTCCAGCAGCGGCTCGCCCGCAAGAAGGTGAGCGAGGCGCTGGTGCGCGAGGTGCCGGTGGCCTTCGTCGCCTACGACCTGCTCTACCGCGACGGCGAGCTCCTCCTCGATCGCCCGCTGGAGGCGCGCCGTCGCGCGCTCGAGGCGCTCTTCGCCGGGCGCGAGCCGCCGCTGCTCCTCGCCGAGCAGCGAACCGCGCGCGACCTCGACGAGATCGACGCCATCTTCCACGAGGCGCGCGGACGGGCCAACGAGGGGCTGGTGCTCAAGCGCCGCGGCAGCCCCTACGAGCCGGGGCGGCGCAGCGGCCTGTGGCGCAAGCTGAAGCGGCCCTTCGGCACCCTCGACGTGGTGGTCACCGCCGCGGAGCAGGGACACGGCAGGCGCGCCACCGTCCTCTCCGACTACACCTTCGCGGTGCGCGAGGGGGATCGCTTCGTCAACGTGGGCAAGGCCTACTCCGGCCTCACCGACGAGGAGATCCGCGAGCTGAGCCGCATCTTCCGCCGCATCCAGATCCAGCGCTTCGGCAGGGTGCTGGTGGTGGAGCCGCGGGTGGTGCTCGAGGTGGCCTTCGACGGCGTGCAGAAGAGCGCCCGCCACAAGAGCGGCTATGCGCTGCGCTTCCCGCGGATCCTGCGCTGGCGCAAGGACAAGACGGCGGAGGAGATCGACACGCTCGACCGGGTGCGGGAGCTGTACGAGCACTCGCTCCGGGTGCTCGAGGAGGCGGCGGCGCCGCAGGGCTGATCGCGCGCCTATCTGCCGACCACGAGGACCATGAGGAGCGCGAAGAGGATCGGCAGGCCGATGATCACCCACGACACCGGCCGCGCCATGTTGAGCGTGTAGCCGACGCCGAAGCGCTTCTCGATCTGCACCCGGGGATCGTCGGGGTTGAAGTAGAAGAGGCCCGCCTTCCAGTGGCGCTCCGCCTCCTCCGCCCGCGCCTCCGCCGGCGTGCCGCGCAGCAGCGCGCGCACCTGCCGGTTGCCCCAGAGGAAGAAGGCGAACGTATCCGCGGCGGCGGCGAGGAGGCAGGCCACGAGGATCGGCTCGGGGTGCGAGGCGCGGACGCCGGGGACGAAGGTCAGGAGCGCGGCGATGGAGAGGAGCGAGAGGCCGCTCGCCGCGGTGAAGAGGCGGTAGCGGCGCAGGATCCGTTGCGCGGCGGGGCTGGAGCGGAAGTGGGCGTCGACCTCGACACCGAACAAGAGCGTGCGCCTCCCCATGTCGGGGGCGAGGGGCACCAGCCCGAGCACGAGGATCAGCACCGCGAAGAGAACGACCGCACCTGCAACCTGGCTGTCTTCCATCGATTCCTGCCCGCGGCTGCGCCGCCCGAGGCGGAGCAGACGTACGTTGATGCGCCCACCCGTGGGGTGGAGGACCAGCGAGCGCGGCAGTCTAACCGCCGCTGGCGCAGGCGGTCATCTCCGTCGCAGCGGGCACGGGGCCGGTGAAGCCGGCGAGGAGCGCGGCGAAGAGGCGGGGGCTGCCTTCGAGGAGCCGCAGGGTGCGCCGCCGCAGCGCGGGCGCCCGGGAGAGGAGGAGCAGCGTGCGGGTGAGGAGGGCGTAGCGGCGGAAGGCGACGGCGGCGTCCCGCTCGTACGCCGCCAGGGCGGGTGCGCCGCGGACGACGGCATCCGGGAGGAGCGGGCCGAGGAGCGCCGCCTGGTGGAAGGCGAGGGAGATCCCCTCCCCGCTCAGCGCGTCGACGTAGCCCGCCGCGTCGCCGAGGAGCACCACCCGCCCCTCCACCCTGCGGCGCGCGTGCCGCTCGAGGGGCCCCGCGCCGCGATCCTCGCTGGCGGGCGGCGCGCCGGCGAGGCGGTCCTGCAGCGCGGGGAAGCGCGGCAGGAGGCGATCGAAGCGCTGGGGACCGAGGCGGCGCTCGTCCCAGAGGAAGGCGACGCCCACCAGGTGCGGGCCGACGGGGGTGACGTAGGCCTCCACGCCGTCCGCCCAGTGGACCTCCACGAAATCGGTGCGGGGCGGGAGGGCGAAGTGACGCCGCACGCCGAAGCGGCGGGAGCGCGCGGGCGGACCGTCGAGGGAGAGGGCGCGGCGGATCGGCGAGGCGAGGCCGTCCGCGGCGATCGCCAGCCGGGCGGTGATCCTGCCGCGGTCGGTCTCCACCAGGACGCAATCGGCCCGCTGGCCGAGGTGCAGGGCGGCGGTTCCCCACCGCAGCGCCGCGCCCGCTGCGGCGGCGCACGACGCCAGCGCCTCCACCAGAGCGAGGCGGCGGATGCCCAGCCCCCGCCCCCCGGCGAAGCGCGCCTCGGCGACCGCGCCCTCCTGCAGGTAGCGGATCCCGGCGAAGGGGGTGCAGCCGCCGGGATCGAGGCGCTCGAGCGCGCCGAGACGCTCGAGCGCGGCGACGCCCGCGGGCATCAGCCCCTCGCCGCACGCCTTGTCCGGCGGCGCCGGCCTGCGCTCGAGGACCACCGTCTCCAGGCCGCGCGACGCCGCCTCGATCGCCGCGGCGAGCCCGGCGGGGCCGCCCCCGACGATGGCCACGTCGACCTTCACCGCTCTCCGGGCCCGGCGCCCAGGCGGGCGCGGACGAAGGCGAGCTGCGAGTGGAGGAGCGCCCCCGCGAGGCGGAGGGGCGTCACCGGCGCGGGTGGCTCCAGCGCGCCCGCGAGCCAGAGGCGCCGCGCCTCGCCCCGCTGCAGCTTGCCGCTGGTGGTGCGGGGCAGCGTGCCCGGCGCCAGGGCCACGGCGGCGACGGGGCGGATCCCCGTCGCCTCCACCACCGCGGCGCGGACCCGCTCCTCGAGGTCCGCCACCGCGCCGCCGTCGTTGCGTTCGAAGAGGATGGCCAGCTCCTCCCCCTCGCCGTCCGGCGGGAGGAAGCCGAAGGCGACGGCGCACCCGGGCCGCACCCCCTCGACCGGGGCGAGCGCCTCCTCGAAGCGCTGCGGCGCGTGGTTGGCGCCGCGGAGGACGACGATCTCCTTCGCCCTGCCGCAGACGTAGAGCTCGCCCTCCTCCACGAAGCCCAGATCGCCTGTGTCGAGCCAGCCGTCGCGCAGCACCTCCGCGGTGGCGCCGGGCCTGCCGAAGTAGCCCTCCATCACCGCGGGGCCGCGGACGAAGATCCGCCCGGTCTCGCCCGTGGCCACCACCTCACCCGACGGGCCGCGGATCTCCACCGCCACGCCGGGGACCGGCGCGCCCACCGAGACCACCTCGCGCCCCCCGTGGCTCCGGGCGCGGAAGGGCCTGCCCGGCGGGGCGAAGGTGACGGCGAGCGACGCCTCCGAGAGGCCGTAGACCGGCACCAGCGCCGCGGGATCGAAGCCGTGCCCCGCGAAGCGCGCGGCGAAGCGGCGCAGCACCGCCGCGGCGATCGGCTCGGCGCCGTTCAAGGCGAGGCGCCAGGTGGCGAGATCGAGCCCCGCGAGATCGGCGTCGCGCACGCGGCGCAGGGAGAGGCCGAAGGCGAAATTGGGCGCGGGCGAGACGGTGGCCCGCTTGCGCGCGATGGCGCGGAGCCAGATCGCGGGGCGGGCGAGGAAGTGCTCCGGCGGAATCAGCGTGAGCGGCCCGGGCTGCGCCGCGGCGAGGAGGAGGCAACCGATCAGCCCCATGTCGTGGTAGAGCGGCAGCCACGAGACCCCCACCGGATCGGGCCCGAGATAGGTGGCGATCGCCGCCAGATTGGCGAGGACGTGGGCGTGGCGCAGCGCCACCGGTTTCGGATCGACGGTGGTGCCCGAGGAGAACTGGATCAGCGCCAGGTCGCCGGGCTGCGCCCCGCCACCGTGCTCCCGCCCGGAAGCGAGCTCCTCCACCGTCCTGCAGCCGAGCGCCGGCCGCGCCCCGGCGACGGCGGCGCCGAGGAGGCGGCGGATGCGGCGGTCGCTCACCAGCAGGCGCGCGCCGCAGGCGGTGAGCATCCGCGCGGTGCGCTGGTGGTACGCGGCGAGGCGGCCCAGGCGCAGCGGCGGATAGAGCGGCACCGGCACCGCGCCGGCGAGGAGCGCGCCGAAGAAGGCGACGGGGAAATCGGGCGCGGTGGGGAGGACCAGCGCCACCCGGTCGCCGCGGCGGATCCCGAGGCGCACGAGCCCGCCGGCGAAGCGGCGCGCCCGCAGGCGCAGCTCGCTCCACGGGACGATCGTCTCCCGCTCCGCCGCGTCGAGGAAGGTGAGGACCACGCCGCTCGCCGCCGCCTCGTCGAGGGCGTCGAGCAGGGTGCGGTGGCGGGGCGGCGGGAGCGGCGGCCCCTCGAGGTGCGCGGGGATGGCGCGGGCGAGCGGCCTCATCTGCCCGCCTCGCGCCTGCGCCGCTCCACCAGCGCCACCAGATCGGCGACGGTGCGCACCTGCGCCGCGTCCTCCTCCGCCAGCGCGATCCGGAAGCGGTTCTCCAGCCCCACCACCAGGGTGAGGAGCTGCACCGAGTCGAGCTGCAGATCCGCGGCGAGGGCGTGGTGCGGCTCCACCGCCCCGCTCCACCCCAGCTCCTCGGCGAAGATCCGCCGCACCTCCCGCAGCGCCTCGTTCATCGCTTCACCTCCGGCACGAAGCGCGGCAGCGCCGCGAACGCCGCGCGGTACGCCTCGCCGAGCGCCTCCTCCTCCACGCGGATCCGCACCGCGAGGAGCGCCACGTTGGCGAGGGAGAAGAGGAGCGCGCAGATCCAGGCGCCGTGGACGAGCGGCACGCAGCAGAGCTCGAGGGCCACCGCCACGTAGTTGGGGTGGCGCACCCAGCGGTACGGTCCGCGCGCCACCGGCGCCTCGCCCGGCACCACGATCACCCGCACGTTCCAGCGATCGCCCAGGGCGTGGATCGCCCAGTAGCGGAGCGCCTGGGCGCAGAGCGCGCCGCACAGCGCGAGCCATCCCCAGCCGCCGGGAAACGGCCGGCGCAGGAGCAGCACCTCGGCGGCGCAGGCGGCGGGGAAGAGGGCGTGGACCGCCGCCATCGCGCGGAAGTGGCCCCGCCCCACCTCGACGCCACCGCGGGCGAAGGCGCGCCGGGCGTTGCGCCGGGAGAGGAGGAGCTCGGCGACGCGCTCCGCGCACAGGAGGCAGAGGAAGGCGAGGTAGAGGTTCACCATCGCAGCAGCACCAGCTCCGAGCAGAAGCCCGGCCCCATGGCGAGGAGCAGCCCGTGATCACCCGGCTGCGGCCGCGCCTCGCGCAGCGTGTCGCCGAGCACGAAGAGGACCGAGGCGGAGGAGAGGTTGCCCACCTCGCGCAGCGAGCGCCGGGTGCGGGCGAGGGCGCCGCCGGGGAGCTCCAGCGCCTCCTCCAGCGCGTCGATCACCTTCGGCCCGCCCGGGTGGCAGATCCAGTGGCGCACGTCGGCGCGCCGCAGGCCGTGGTCGGCGAGGAAGGAATCCACGTCGCCGCGGGCGTGCTCGCGCACGAGCTGCGGCACCGCCGCGGAGAGGACCACGCGGAAGCCGCCCTCCACCACGTCCCAGCCCATCACCCCCTCGGTGTGGGGATAGAAGACCGAGCGGCTCGCCACCACCCGCGGTCCCGCGAGCGGGCGCCTTCCGCCGGCGAGGACCACCGCGGCGGCGCCGTCGCCGAAGAGGCCGGAGGCGATCACGTTGGGGATGGAGAGATCGTCCCGCTGCAGGGTGAGGGAGCAGAGCTCGACGGAGAGGAGGACCGCCACCTCGTCGGGAAAGCCGCGGAGCGCATCGCTCGCCCGGGCGATACCCGCCGCGCCGGCGACGCAACCGAGGCCGAAGAGGGGCTCGCGCTTCACGTCGCCGCGCAGGCCGAGCCGGTTGACCAGGCGGGCGTCGATGCTCGGCGTGGCGATGCCGGTGACGGTAGTGAAGACGATCCGGTCCACGTCGCGCGAGGCGAGCTTCGCCGCGTGGAGCGCCCGCTCGATCGCCTGCGCCCCCAGCTCCACCGCGCATTCGCAGAAGGCGCGGTTGGCCTCGGCGAAGCTGGAGAGCCGCTCGTACGCCTCGACCGGGAGCGCCAGGTGGCGCCCGCCCACCCGCACCGCGCGGTGGAGCTGCTCCAGCCGCTCCAGGTTGAAGTGCCGCCGGGACCAGAGCCCGCGGAAGGCGGCGATCAGCTCCTCCTGCGAGGCGAAGTGCTTCGGAAGGGCCTGCCCGACCGCGACGATCCCCGGCTGCTCCACGCTTCACTCCGTTCGGTTGGCTCCATGCTCCCGGAAGGGAGAGAGCTTCCCGCGGGAAATCGCGTGGAGCCGCCCGCCCCCGGCGGGGCGGGCGCTCGCGGAAGCGGACACGTCCATCGGCCGGGCGACCGATGACGCCGGGCGGCGGATCAGTGCAGCGGCTCGCTCACCTGCTCGAGCACCTCGCCGGCGAACTCCTCGTCCTCCGCCTCCACGGCGAGATCCCCCAGCGAGACGATCCCCGCCAGCCGCTTGTCGCGATCGAGGACGACGAGCCGGCGGACCTGGTTCTCCTCCATCAGGCGGCCCGCCTCCTCCACGTCCGCGTCCTCGAAGCACCAGATCAGCTTGCCGGTCATCACCTCGCCCACGGTGCATGCGGCGGGATCCTTCCCCTCGGCGATCGCGCGCACCACGATGTCGCGGTCGGTGACGAAGCCGCGGAGGCGATCGTTCTCGCAGACCGGCAGGCCGCCCACGTCGAGGTCCCGCATCATCTGCGCCGCGTCGCGCAGGTTGGCGTCCGCATCGATCACCTGGACCTCGCGGGTCATGATCTCCCTGATCTCCATCGCTGCACGCCTCCGAGGGCGGTGGCGCCCTCCGCAAAACCGTCCCGGCGAAACGTGGGCAGCAGCGGGAGTTCTGTCCACCAACGGACGTCAGGCGGGCGCCGGCGCTCCCTCCGCCTCGAGGAGCCGCTCGATCGCCGCCTCCGTCCCCCGATCCGCGCCGTAGCCCGCCTGCCGGTGGCGCAGGCGTCCCTCCGCGTCGAAGAGGTAGTAGCTGGGGACGAAGTGGGCGTGGAAGCGCTGGGCGATCGGCGCGTCGGGCGCGTCGAGGGCGATCGGGTGCTCGAGCCCCGCCTCCTCGACGATGGCGATCGCCTCCTCGTCGGACTGGTCCGGCGCGGAGCGGACGTGGACGCCGACGATCTGCAGCCCCCGCGGCCCGTACCGCTCCGCCCAGCGCTTGAGCGCCGGAAATTGCTCCTTGCACGCGGGGCAGGCGGACGACCAGATGTGGATCAGGGCCGGCCTGCCGATCAGATCCTTCGCGTCGACCGGGCCGCCGCCCAACCAACGGGTTGCCCCTTCGAGCGAGGGGATGGGATCGTGGAGCCTCATTCGTGCACAAAGATGTGCACACGGGGAGGCACGCGCGATGGTGACCGTCACCTACTGCAACGCTTGAGGCTACGAGGCCCGGGCCGTCCGTGCGGCGGCCGTGCTCCGAGAGGAACTGGGGGTGGAGGTCCGCCTGCAGAAGGGATCGGCGGGCGTCTTCACCGTGGACGTGGACGGCATGGTGGTGGCCGCGCGCCACGTCGCCGGCTTTCCCACCGACGACGAGATCGTCCACGCGGTGGCAGAGGTGCTGCCGAAGTAGCTAGCGGATCCACTCCACCGCCCCCTCCGGGAGGAAGTAGGCGATGAGCATCCGCCCGCCCTCCACGGTGGGGACGTGCCGGCTGCCCGGCGGCAGGACGACGAAGCCGGGGCCGCGCCCGTCGAACCGGGGCGCGCCGCTCCGCGCGAAACAGAGGCTCACCTCGCCCTTCGGGTGGACGTGCTCCGCCGCAGGCCCCTCGAACTCCACCACGTCGATGCTCATCCCCGCGGTGGCCTCCGAGGGCCTGGCCAGCCTGCCGAAGAAGACGCCCGGGCCGCCGTCCCGCGGGCAGAGCCAGCCCGCCTCGAAGGCGGCGTGGAGGAGGCGGCCGATCTCCGCCTGCGCCTCGGGCGAGACGGCGGCGGCGAGGGCGGCCTCCGCCGCCTCGGGCCGGGAGAGGTCGAGGTTGGCCACCTGGCGGCAGATGGGCGCCAGGGCGGCGACGAGGGTCTCGGGCGTCGGCTGCATCGGCGGGCTCCTTCTTCAGGGGCGGAAGCGGTCGGTGGCGGTGACCAGCTCGTGGAGGATGCCGGGCTCCAGGGCAGCGTGGCCCGCGTCGGGGACCAGGCGGAAGTCCGCCTCCGGCCAGGCGCGGTGGAGCGCCCACGCGGTCTGCGCCGGGCAGACCACGTCGTAGCGCCCCTGCACGATCACCGCGGGGATGTGGCGGATCCTGTCCACGTTGCGCAGGAGCTGGTCCGGCTCGCGGAAGAAGCCGCCGTTGACGAAGTAGTGGCACTCGATCCGCGCGAAGGCGAGGGCGAACTCGTCCTCGCCGTTGCGCGCGATCAGGTCGGGATCGGGGAGGAGCTTGCTGGTGCTCGCCTCCCAGACGCTCCAGGCCCGCGCCGCCTCCACCCGCACCCGGGGATCGTCGGAGGTGAGGCGGCGGTGGTAGGCGCGGAGGAGATCGCCCCGCTCCGCCTCGGGGATGGGGGCGAGGTAGCCCTCCCACGCGTCGGGGAAGAGGGCGTTGGCGCCGCCCTGGTAGAACCAGTCGATCTCCTCCTTGCGCAGGAGGAAGATCCCGCGGAGCACCAGCTCGGTCACCCGCTCCGGGTGCTCCTGGGCGTAGGCGAGGGCGAGCGTGCTCCCCCAGGAGCCGCCGAAGACCTGCCAGCGCTCGATCCCCAGGTGCGCGCGGAGCTTCTCCATGTCCGCCACCAGATCCCAGGTGGTGTTCGCCCGGAGCTCCGCGTGGGGGGTGCTCCTGCCGCAGCCGCGCTGGTCGAAGAGGACGATGCGGTACGCGCGCGGATCGAAGAAGCGGCGCTGCCTGGGATCGGTGCCGCCGCCGGGGCCGCCGTGGACGAAGACCACCGGCTTGCCCTGCGGGTTGCCCGACTCCTCGAAGTAGATCTCGTGGAGGTCGGAGACGCGGAGGCGTCCGGTGCGGAAGGGCTCGATGGGCGGATAGAGGGTGCGGCGGGTGCTTTCCATCGGGGTCTCCGGCGGGGCGTCGAGCCGGCAGGCTACCACGCCCGCTTGGTGCCGCGTCGCCACTCGTGCTAGTCGAGGCGCGTGTTCGAAGAGGCGCTGCGAGAGCTGATCGGATCGCCGGGCGTGGAGCTGGCGATCTTCTGCGACTACGAAGGCGAGTCGATCGCCCTCGCCGCGCCGGGGCGCGACCCCTTCGACGTGCGCGTCCTCGCCGCCCACCACGCGCCCCTGGTCGACGATCTGCAGCGGATCGCCCGCCGCACCGGCCAGAGCGAGCGCCTCTCCCTCGCCTGGACCAGCGAGCAGGGGACGCTCCTGGTGGAGGCGCTGCCCGGCGGCTACTACGTCCTCGCCGGGCTGCGCGCCGACGCGGTGTGGACCACCGCCCGCCCCCGGCTGCGCCGCCTCGCCGATCGCTTCGCCGCCGAGCTTTGAGCTACCGCTTCCCGCGCAGCCGGGCGAAGGGGTTGTTGAACGGGTCGGCGGGGCGCTGCGCCTGCACGCGTCCCCCGCGGTTCCCGCCGCCGCGCTGCCGCTCCTCGCCCGCGGGACGCGCGCTCAGGGAGAGGCGCTTGCGGGCGAGATCCACCTCGAGCACCCGCACGGTGATCCTGTCGCCGACCTTCACCACCTCCGCCGGATCCCGCACGAACCTCGTGGAGAGCTGGGAGACGTGGACCAGCCCGTCCTGGTGGACGCCCACGTCGACGAAGGCGCCGAAGGCGGTGACGTTGGTCACCACCCCCTCGAGCACCATCCCCTCGCGCACGTCCTCGAGGCGCTGCACGTCCTCGCGGAAGGAGGGCGGCGTGAAGTCGCCGCGGGGATCGCGCCCCGGCTTCTCCAGCTCGGCGAGGATGTCCTTCAGCGTCGGCTCGCCCAGGTCGTCGGAGACGTAGCGCCGCCAGTCGATCCGGCGCACCAGCTCGGCGTTCCCCACCAGCTCCCGCAGCGGCACGCCGAGGTCCTTCGCCATCCGCTCCACCACCGGGTAGCGCTCCGGGTGGACCGCGCTGTCGTCGAGGGGCTCGCCGCCGCGGATCCGCAGAAAGCCCGCCGCCTGCTCGAAGGCCTTCGGCCCCAGCCCCTTCACCTCGCGGAGCTGGGCGCGCCGCGCGAAGGGGCCGTGCTCGTCGCGGTGGGCGACGATCGCCCGCGCCAGCTTCGGCCCCACGCCGGAGACGTGCTCGAGGAGCTGGGGCGAGGCGGTGTTGGCGTCGACGCCCACCGCGTTGACCACGTGCTCCACCGTCTCGCCCAGCTTCTTGCCGAGGAGCTTCTGATCCACGTCATGCTGGTACTGGCCGACGCCGATGCTCTTCGGGTCGATCTTGACCAGCTCCGCCATCGGATCCTGCAGGCGCCTGCCGATGGAGACCGCGCCGCGCAGGCTCACGTCGAGGTCGGGGAACTCCTCCCGCGCCACCGCGGAGGCGGAGTAGATCGACGCCCCCTGCTCGCTCACCGAGACCACGGGGATCGACACGCCGAGCTGCCGGAGCACCTCCCGCACGAAGGCCTCCGCCTCCCTGCTGCCGGTGCCGTTGCCCACCGCGATCAGCTTCGGCGCGTGCCGCTGCACGATCGCCGCGAAGAGCCGCGCCGCCGCCGCCCGCTCCGCCGCGCCGCGCTCGGTGTAGAGCGTCGCCGCCTCGAGGAGCCGCCCGGTGCCGTCGAGGGCGGCGAGCTTCACGCCGGTGCGCAGGCCGGGATCGAGGGCGACCACCGGCATTCCCGCCGCGGGCGGGGCGAGGAGGAGGTTCTTCAGGTTGGCGCCGAAGACCTCGATCGCCTCGCGGTCGGCGCGGTCCTTGAGCTGCGCGCGCAGCTCGCTCTCCAGCGAGGGGGCGAGGAGGCGGTCCCACGCGTCGCGCACCGCCTCCGCCACCACCGCGCCGGCGCGGCTCTTCCCATCCCGCACGGTGCGCTGCAGGAGCGCCCCCACGATCTCCTCGTCGGGGAAGGCGAGCTTCACCTTGAGCACCCCCTCCGCCTCGCCGCGGAAGATGGCGAGGACGCGGTGGGAAGGCGCCTTCTCCAGCGGCTCCTCGTGGTCGTACCAGGACTCGAAGCGGGTCCGCTCCTCGCGCTTCTTCGGCGCCACGGCGGAGCGGAGCGTCCCGTTGCGGGCCCGCTCCCTGGCGAGCGAGCGGAGGGTGGCGTCCTCCGCCACCTTCTCGGCGAGGATGTCCCGCGCGCCGGCGAGGGCCGCCTCCACGTCGGCGACGCCCTTCGCCTCGTCGACGAAGGCCCGCGCCTCCGCCGCGGGATCGAGCCGCGGGTCCTGCGCCCAGAGCCGATCCGCCAGGGGCTCGAGCCCCTTCTCCTTCGCCATGGTGGCGCGGGTGCGGCGCTTGGGGCGCCAGGGCAGGTAGAGGTCCTCGAGCTCGGTGCGGCTCTGCGCCTGCTCGATCGCCGTGCGCAGCCCGGGCGTGAGCTTGCCCTGCTCGTCGATGCTGCGGAGGATCGCCTCGCGGCGATCCTCCAGCTCGCGCAGCGATCCCGCGCGATCGATCACCGCCTGGATCTGCACCTCGTCGAGGCCGCCGGTCGCCTCCTTGCGGTAGCGGGCGAGAAAGGGGACGGTGGCGCCCTCGTCGTGGAGGGCGAGGGTGCGCTCCACCTGCGCGGGGCGCAGGGAGAGCTCGCGGGCGATCGTCTCGATGAAGCGCTGCATGGCGCGGCGGAAGATACACGCTCGGGGGACGGAGGTCAGGCAGCGTCCGCCGCCCCCGCCGCCGCGATGCGCACCCTGTTCCTGCCGCTCTCCTTGGCCTCGTAGAGCGCCCCGTCCGCGGCGGCGAGGAGCTGCGACCGGTCGGTGCCGTGGAGGCCGACCTGGGCCACGCCGATCGAGACCGTCACCCGCATCAACCCGCCGTCGTCCAGCGGGATCTCCTGGCTGGCGATCGCCTCGCGGATCCGCTCCGCGAGGAGGGCCGCGCCGTGGGCGTCGGTGTCGGCGGCCAGCACGCAGAACTCCTCGCCGCCGTAGCGCGCGGGCAGATCGGTGTTGCGGGCGGTGTGGCCGATCACCCCCGCCACCACGGCGAGGACGCGATCGCCCACCAGGTGACCGTAGGTGTCGTTGACCGACTTGAAGTGGTCCACGTCGAGGAGGAGCACGGAGAAGGGCCTGCCCGATCGGCGCGCCCGGGCGAGCTCGTCCTCGATCCGCGTCTCGAGGAAGCGGCGGTTGCGCAGCCCGGTCAGCGCGTCGGTGGTCGCCTGCTCGAAGGCCTTCTCCAGATCGCGCTCGAGCGACTGCCGCTCGATCTCGAGCTGCGCCGCCCGCGCCGTCTCCAGGGCGGTGCCGATCTGCGCGGCGAGCGCGGCGAGGATCTGCATGTCGTCCCTGCCGAACATCCCGCGGGCGAGGCGGTTGTCCACGTAGAGCACGCCCACCGGCTCGTCGCGGACGAGGAGCGGCACCGCGAGGACGCTGCGCAGCTCGTGGACCACCACGCTCTCCGCGCCGAGGTCCGCCTCCTCCTCCACCGAGCTCAGGACGAGCGGCTGGCGGGTCACCCGCACCCGCTCCACCACCGTGCGGCTGTAATCGTCGAGCCCCACGCCCTCGATCGCCTCCGCGCCCGCTCGCACCAGCTCCCCCTCCTGCGTCTGGAGGAAGAGGAGCGCCCGCTCCGCGCCGAGGATCCGCACCGTCTCGCCCAGGGCGGCGGCGATCACCTGGTCGGGGTCGAGCACCGAGGCGCAGGCCTGGCTCACCTGGAGGAGCGCGTCCACCTGCCGCTCCAGCTTGATCACGTCGGCCACGTCCCGCTCCGAGCGCGTCCCCGCCTGGCTCGTGCCGACGTCCGGTCCGAGGACCCAGGTGCGGGCGAGCGCCTGGGCCCTGGGGCCCCAGCCGAGCTCCACGCAGAGCGCCCGGGCGAGCGAGGCCTCCCGCCGTCCCGCCTCCCGATCCGCCGCGCCGACGAGCCTGGCCCGCAGGCGGAGCACGGCGTAGCGCACCCACGGCGCGTCGTGCTCGATCGCCAGCGCCTCCGCGGCGGCGAGGAGGGTCCGCGCCCTGTCGGGCCAGCCCTCGGCGAGGGCGAGGGCCGCCTCCACCGCGAGGGCGTGGGCGCGGAGGACGGGCGTCACCGCGGCGGCGCGCAGGTCGGCGAGGGCCTCGTGGAGGGCGAAGGTCGATCCCCCCCGCTCCACCTGCGCCACCCGCGCCCAGGCGGCGAGGAGCCAGAAGCGCTTGCGGTGGAAGGGCGTGTTCTGCGGGGTGAAGCCGAGGGAACGGAAGCGCGCGATCGCCTCGTCGAGCTGGCTGCCCGTCTCGCCCTGCTCGAGGAAGAGGGCGAGCTGCCCCACGAGGAAGCCGGCGACGCTCCAGCGGTTCGACCCGCCGCTCGCGAGCCGCTGCAGCCAGCCCGCCGCCTCCTGCACCCTGCCCAGCATCGCCAGCGCCGCCGCCGCCGAGCCGGGGAGCGGGTGGCCGGGGGCGGCCTCGAGGCCGCCGGCCCGCACCAGCCCGTCCTCCACGATCGCCCGCGCCTTCTCCGCGTGGCCGCGGGCGAGGAGGTTGGCGGCGAGATCGTTGCAGCTCTGCAGGTAGTCGCCCGCCTCCATCCAGCTCGCGTTCTCCGCGAGGTTGGCCCGGTGGAGCGCCTCCGCGTAGCGCGATTCGCCGCGCACGTGGGCGGCGATCGCCTCGATCATCCGCACCTTGGCCACCAGCGCCCGATCGGAGAGGCGCTCCGCCATCGTGCGCGCCTTGCGGAGGAGCGCGCGGGCGCTCCAGCGCAGGCCGAGGCTGGAGAGGAGCATCGCCTGGGAGGCGAGCGCCCGCGCCAGCTCCGGGCTCCTGCCGACGCGGTGGATCGAGTAGAGCGGCACCAGGGTCATCTGGGCCATGAGGCCGAGGCGTCCCTCGAGAAATCCCAGCCGGTTCCCGAGATTGGAGAGGGCGGCGAGGATCTTGTGCTTCTCCCGCCGCACCGGATCCTTGCTGCCGTAGCCGATGCGCAGGAAGAGGAGCACCGTCCCCAGCGCTGCGAGGCAGAGGCTGATCGCCCAGCTGAAGATCCCGCCGGTGGGATAGGGCCGGCGCAGGGCGCGGAAGCCCGCCTCGATCGCCCGCCAGGCGCCCTCGGTGTCGAGGAGCGCGAGGCGTACCTCGGCGAGCTGCGCGGAGAGGCGCGCCCGCTCCACGCCGTGCACGGGCGACCGCGCGATCGCCTGCTCCAGGTGCTGCACCGCCTCGCGGAAGCGACCGGAGCGCGCCGCCGCCGCGCCGATCGCCTCGATCAGCTCGGCCAGCTCGCCGAGCCCCGCGCGCGTCGCCGCCCGTTGCGCGGTCTCGAGGAAGATCCACGCCTCCTCGCCGGCGCCCTCCGCCAGGGCGAGGCGTCCCGCGGCGAGGTTGGCCGCGTAGACCCGCGCCGCGTCGGCGCCGCCCAGGTCGAGGTGGCGCGCCAGGGCGAAGGTGGCCCGGGGCGTCCGCGGCTCCGGCTCCTCCTCGAGGAGCGCCGCGGCGGCGAGGTGGAGCGAGGCGGCCTCGTCCCCCTCGAGCTCCGCGAGCAGCTCCTTGCGCACGCGCTCGTGGACGAAGGTCATCCGCGTCCTGTCGAGGCGCTCCACCAGGTTGGCGCGCCGCCCCTCCGCGATCGCCGCCTCCGCCTCCTCCACCGTCACCCGGGCGATCCGCGCCAGGGCGTCGACGCGCACGCCGGATCCCGCCACCGCCGCGGCGCGGAGGATGGGCAGCGCCTGCGGGGAGAGCATCTCCAGCCTGCGGGCGAAGAGATCGGTCACGTCCTTCGGGAGGGAGAGCTTCTCCAGCGCCGCGGTGTCGACCTGCCAGCCGCCCCACGCGGGGACGAGCAGGCCCGCGTCGATCATCGCGCCCACCGACTCCACCACCGCGAAGGGCGCACCCACCGCGCGCCGCGACACGGCGCGGTGGAGCTCGTCGGGCACCTCGGCGCCGCCGAGGCGGTGGGCGATCAGCTCGCGCGTCGCCTCCTCGTCCAGGCCGCGCAGGGCGATGCGCCGCGGGGCACCGGCGGAGGCGAGGAAGCGCTGCAGGCCGGGCTCGCTGGGGCAGCCGGCGGCGAGGAGGAGCAGGGGCGCGTCGCCGATCGCCTTGGCGAGCTGCGCCACCACCCTGCAGCTCGCCTCGTCGAGCGACTCCACGTCGTCGAGGACGAGGAGCACGCCGCCGCGCACCCGCGCGAGCGCGAGGAGGAAGCGCGCCACCGCGCCGGGGAGCTCCGCCTCCCCGCCCTGCGCCGGGCCGGGCCGGAGGGCGGCGAGCTCGGCGGAGAAGCGGGCGAGGTGCCGTCCGTCCGCGCCGATCGCCGCCGCCGCCTGGCGCTCCACCTCCTCGCGCAGCGCGCCGGGGAGCTGCCGCACCTGGCGGAGCCAGCCGTCCACCGCCTCGCGCAGCGCGCCGAAGGGCGCGGGATCGGCGGGGGCGCAGCGCGCCTGGAGCACCAGGGCCCGGGAGCCGGCGCGGGTCTCGTCCGCCATCTCGCGGAGGAGACGGCTCTTGCCGTAGCCCGCCGGCCCTTCGAGGAGGACGATGCTGCCGGTCCCCCCTTCCGCCGCGGCGAAGGCGGCGCGCAGCGCCTGGCGCTCGGCGCGGTAGCCCACCACCGGCGTCTCGAAGAGCGTCTGCCGCTCGTCGCGGGTTCCGAGGATCGCCTGGTCCCGCAGGGCGGCGAGGCGATCGATCTGGAGGAGGTCGGCGAGCAGCCCCTTGCCCGACTGGTAGCGGTCGTCGGGATCCTTCGCGAGGAGCTTCTCGATGATCCGCACCAGCGCCTGCGAGAGGTCGGGCCGGATCCAGCGCAGGTCGGGGACCGGCTTGACCGCGTGCTGGCGCAGCAGCTCGCCGACGTCGCTCGCCCGGAAGGGCGGATGGCCCGCGGCGCACTCGAAGAGGAGCGCGCCGAGGGCGTAGAGATCGGAGCGGCCGTCCACCTGCCGCTTGAGCAGGCCCGTCTGCTCCGGCGCCGCGTAGAGGAAGGTGCCCGCCACCTCGCCCGGCCACTCCTCGCCGCGCAGGCGCATGGCGAGGCCGAAGTCGATGAGGCGCGCGCCGTCGCGGGGCGTGATCAGCACGTTGGCAGGCTTGACGTCGCGGTGGACGAGCCCGTGGCCGTGGACCTCCGCCAGGGCGCCGGCGAGATCCCGGGCGATGGCGACGATCCGCTCCTCCGCCAGCGCCCCCTCGGCGAGCACCTCGGCGAGGGAGCGGCCCTCCGCGTAGTCGAGCGCCAGCCACTGCCGGCCTTCGTGCTCGCCGCAGGCGAGGACGGTGGGGAGGGCTGGGTGGCGGAGGCAGGCGAGGAGCGCCGCCTCCCTGCGGAAGCGCAGCGCGTCTTCCGCGCGGGGGGTCGCCTCCTGGATCTTGATCGAGACGTCTCTTCCGTCCCGCCGACCGCGGTAGACCACCGTATGCGCGCCCCTGCCGAGCTCGTCGCGGAACTCGATGCCGGGAATGGCGGGGAAGGCGTGGCTCTTGCGCAAGTCGGACCTCACCGGACGTGGACAGCCCCAGACCTCTCTGCCCCCATAGGGGCTGTATACCCACACGCAAGTCCGGCGCGCCGGAAAAGGCCGAGCCGGGCGGCCCCTCTGGGGCCTCGCCCGGCTCGTTGGTGGACGGAGCGGGCGGCCACGGTGGGACCACGCCCTCGCTCGGTCCGGCCCGCATGGGCGCGGGCCCAGAATGTGCGAAGCGAGGGCGTCGCGCCTCGCTTCGCTGGCGGCGGTGGCGGGAGCGCACCCTACCGCTCCACCGGTGCCGCCCGGGGACCTTCACGGCCCCCGCTCGACCTTCCCGTAGCGCCTGCGGATCGCTGCGCAAGTGCGGGCGGATCAGCCCGGCGGCCAGCCGAGGTGCGTGCGGATCTCCTCGGGATCCAGCTCGCGCACCGCGCCCTCCGGCACGTCCAGCACCAGCCCGCCCACCGCCTCCCGGTGGAGGGCCCGCACCGGCAGCCCCACCGCCGCCAGCATCCGTTTCACCTGGTGGTAGCGCCCCTCGGTGATGGTCAGCTCCACCTCGTCGGGGCCGCGGCGCTTCACGGCCGCGGGCCGCGCCGGTCCGTCGTCGAGGAGGATGCCGCGGCGCAGGGGCTCGAGCTTCTCGTCGTCGGCGCGCCCCTGCACCCGCGCCACGTAGCGCTTGGGCAGGTGGGTCGCCGGCAGCGTGGCGTGGGCGACGAAGCGCTCGTCGTTGGTGAAGAGGAGCAGGCCGGTGGTGTTGCGATCGAGCCGCCCCACCGCGTGCCAGCCGTAGCCGCGCAGCGCTGGAGGCAGCACCGCCGCCAGCCGCTCGAAGACGGTGCCGATCCCCTCGCGATCGACGGTGGAGGTGACCACCCCCGCCGGCTTGTGGAAGGCGAGCACCCGGGTGCGCGCCCGCAGATCGACCTGCCGTCCGTCGAGGCGCACCTCGTCGCCGGGGCGCACCAGGGCGAGCGGCTCGCGGACCTGCCGGCCCGCCACCTCCACCCGCCCCGCGCGCACCGCCGCCTCCGCTTCCGCGGGCGGGAGGATGCCCGCGCGGGCGAGCGCCCGGGCGATCCAGTCGGGCTTCTCACCGCTGCGGAATCCCGCGTCCGCGGCGCGCGCCGCCTGCAGCCACTTCGGCGTGCGGCGCCGGGTCATCGGGTCCCGAAGACGTAGTCCCAGAGCGGGCTCGAGACCCCGAAGCGCTTCTCCGCGTACTTCTTGTTGAAGTGGTGGCTGGCGTGGTGGCCCTGGAGCTTGCGCAACCACCGGTTCTTCGGCCGACCGTGGTGCAGGTAGTAGTGCATCAGGTCGTAGATCATGTAGCCGGTGGCGAAGCCGCCGTGGAACGCCCAGCCCGCGTCGCCGAAGGCGAAGGTCCACACGAACAGGAAGAAGAGGTAGAGCGGGATGCTGGCACCGGGCGGGAGCACCAGCCGGTACTTGTCGTGCGGCCAGTCGTGGTGCACGCCGTGGATGAGGAAGTGCATCCGCTTGCCCCACGGCGCGTCGGGGACCCAGTGGAAGAGCGTGCGGTGCAGCCAGTACTCGGTCAGCGTCCAGACGAAGACGCCGGCGAGCGCGAAGCCGAGGATCGCGGCCAGGCTCTGCCCGCGCTGCACGCCCTGCCAGAAGACCCACGCGTTCGCGGGGATCACCGCGAGCGGCACGAAGGCCCAGTGGGTGCGCGATACCGCATCGAGCAGGTCGTTCTCGAACATCCGCGGCGACTCGGGACTTGCCCAGGGTCGAAACATCTCTCCTCCCGGTGCAGACACGGCCCCATGCACGTCGGGGTGCACGCGTAGAGTGGGGGCGCACCGGGGACCGGTGCGACCACTCCCGCCCCCGCGGGGGCGAAACGTGCGCTTCCTAGCGACGGCTGACGCCTTGCGCAACGGAAAGACGAACACCGGAGCGTGCGGCGGATGTCACCCGGCGTCCGGCCCCGTTCGGGGGCTGCGCCGCGGCGGATCCCGCCAGGCCCCTTCGGGGCCCGGCGGGCGCGCTACTTCGCCGCGGGCTCGGTCTTCGCCCGGCGCAGCTCCTCGAGGATGGCATCGGCGCCGTAGACCTTCTCCAGCGCCTCGAGCATCCCCTCGCCGTGGACCGCCACCGCCCGGTTGACCCGCGGGTCGAAGCCGTACTCGCCGCCCAGCGACTGGATGTTGCCGTCGAAGATCAGGCCGACGATCTCCGCGTCGCGGTTGATCACCGGCGAACCGGAGTTGCCGCCGATGATGTCGTTGGTGGTGACGAAGTTGAGCGGCGTGTCGAGGTCCACCCTGTCCTTCGCCTCGATCCAGCTCGGCGCCAGCTCGTAGGGATCCTCGCCGGTGGCCCGCTCGTAGAGGCCACGGATGGTGGTGATGGGGTGGATCCGCCTGCCGTTCTCCTCGTAGCCCTCCACCGCGCCGTAGGAGAGGCGCAGGGTGAAGGTGGCGTCCGGGTAGACCTCCTTGCCCCACGCCTCGAAGCGCGCCCGGGCGATCTGCTCGCCGGCCCTGCGCTCCACCGACTCCACGTCCGCTTCGTAGCGGCTGCGGATGGCGCGGCCGTCGGAGTCGATCCGGCGGGCCATCTCGATCATCGGATCGTTCGAGGCGGCGATCGCCTTGCTGCCGCCCTCGAAGAGCTTGCGGCGCACCGCGGGGTCGCCGAGCTGCGAGCCCTGGACCAGCTTGCGCGCCAGCGTCTCCGGCGCGTCCTTGCCGAGCACCTTCTTGACGAAGGGATGATCGGTGCCGAGCCGCTCCCGCAGCTTGGTGAGGGAGAAGGCGAGCTCCCGCTCCTCGAGCTCGGGGTAGATGGGCGCCTCGCTGAAGAGGCGCGCCTGCAGCGCGGGCAGCGCGGCGTCGGAGTACTCCGGCAGCCGCTGCTCGTTGGGCTTCTGCAGCTCCGCAGCGGCGCGGACCAGGGTGCGGGCGTGGTTGAAGAGCTGGGAGCGGAAGCCCCACGAGCCGCCGCGGGCCGGCCCCTCGACGTAGAGGTACTCCTCGTAGATCGGCCGCAGCCTCTCCACCGCCTGGTCCATCTGGGCCCAGGCGTCGCCGTACTTCTTCTGCCGCTCGGGGTCCTGGGCGACCCAGTCGCGCAGCCGCTTCTCCTCCGCCACCTTGCTGGCGAAGAGGGCCTCGTCGAGGAGCGCCTCGTGCCTGCCGCGCAGCGCCTTGAAGGCGTTCTCCACGCCGAAGAGATCGGTCTTGGCGATGCGCTTCTGCTCGGGACCGCGGCTGCTGAACTCGGTGAGCATGCCGCGCATCTCCGCCAGGTAGAAGAGGCGGTTGGGGAGGACGACGTCCCGCTCGAACTCCAGCTCGGAGACGGTGAGCAGGCGCGAGGTGAGGCCCGGGTGGCCGGAGACGAAGGTCAGGTCGCCCTCCTTCGCCCCCTCGTCCGCCCAGGCGAACCAGTGGTCGATCCGCGCCGGCTTGCCCCCGTCCCACACCCGCAGGAAGGCCATGTCGAGGTTGTAGCGGGGGAAGGTGAAGTTGTCGGGATCGCCGCCGAAGAAGGCGATGTCCAGCTCGGGGGCGAAGACGAGGCGCACGTCCTGGAAGCGGCGGTACTTGTAGAGCGCGTACTGGCCGCCCGCGTAGAGGGTGACCACGTCGCAGCGGAGATTCTCGCTGGTGGCGCACGCCTTGGAGAGGCGCGCCTGCTCCGCCTTGAGGGCGTCGGCGTAGGCCTTGCCGGTCTTGCCTTTCGTCGCCTTCGCGATCTCCGCGGTGACGTCGCGGATCTCGAGGAGCTGGTTCACCTCCATCGCGGGGCAGCGCTTCTCCTCCTCGTGGCGCCTGGCGAGGAAGCCCTTCTCCACGAGGTCCTGCTGCGCGCTGGAGAGCTGCTCCACGCAGGCGTGGACACAGTGGTGGTTGGTCAGCACCAGCCCCTGCGGCGAGACGAACGAGGCGGAGCAGCCGTTGGCGAGGCGCGCGGAGGAGAGGCGCACGTCGTCGAGCCACTTCTGATCGGGCGTGAAGCCGTACTTCTCCCCCACCTTCCTGCTGGGGAAGTTGTCGAAGGTCCACATCCCTTCGTCTGCGAGTGCCGGGCTGCTGGCCGCCAGGGCCAGCGCGAATGCGGCGATGCGCTTCATCTCCATCCCTTCCTTCACGATGGTGCGGTCGACCGCAATTCCACGGGCGACCGCCTCCGTCAAGCAGGGAGGGGCGCTATCGGATGGTGAGATGGTCGGGGAGCTCGTTGGGATTCTCGCCCTCGCCCCGGGGGAAGTGCTCCTTGAGGCGGGCGCCCACGATCTCGATCGCCTCCACGAAGCCGTCCGCCGGCCGCTTCTCGTGGATGCGCCGGACCAGCACGGCGACCGCCTCCTCCCAGGTGCCGCTGCCGACCTTCTCGTGGACCGGCTGGTCACCCAGCA